>Ga0265293_10002568_pt1 | contig 35873 bp, 33 predicted proteins | sample Munlanlewell138R_FD_192505 | JGI IMG/M metagenome (GOLD analysis project Ga0265293, IMG submission 192505) | Leachate microbial communities from a municipal landfill in Southern Ontario, Canada - Leachate well 138R | ecosystem: Engineered > Solid waste > Landfill > Unclassified | place: Canada... | reverse complement strand
CCTCGGTCTCCGCCACCATGCGCGGGTAGCTGGACAAATCCAGGAGGTCCGCCGACACCGCGATCGCCTCGCCCCCCTCGTCGCGGATCGCCTTGACGGTTTCGTCGAGCCACTGCTGTTTGCGGGCCACCACAACCACCCGGCAGCCATTGCGGGCCAGGTCCAGGGAGATGGCGCGACCAATACCGTGGGAGCCGCCGGTGACGAGGGCGATTCTGCCCGTTATGCCGAGATCCATTGTCTGTTCCTCATTTTTTAGTCTGACGCCATGGGGCTTCGTGAAAGTAAGTGGAGTGGCCGATCTCGGCGTCAGACGTCCAGCGTCAGACGTCCGACCAACATCCCCAACATCACCAATAGGTCTCCATATGACCGCCGTCCACCACGATGTACTGCCCGGTGATGTAGGCCGCCTGCTGGGAGCACAGGAAGGCACACAGGCCCGAGATCTCCTCCGGCTTGCCGAAGCGATTGAGGGGAATGCGCTTCAGTTCGTTGGCCATGAAGGTGTCGTAGTCCTGGCCTTCGCGCTCGGCGCAGGCCTGGAAAAACGCCTCGTAGTTCTCCCCGGTATCGATGAAGCCCGGGGGGATGGTGTTGACGGTGATGCCGAAGGGGCCGAGTTCGTCGGCCACGGTGCGGCTCAAGCCCAGGGCCGCCGGGCGGTTGGTGTTCGCCAGCACATAGTGAAAATGCAGGGACGAGTAGCGCGCCGGCACCTTGCCGCAGCCGGAGCCGATGGTGATGATCCTGCCCCAGCGCTTTTCCTTCATGCCCGGGGCCATGGCCCGCACGAAGTTGGCGAAGCCCTTGACCACGGAGTAATAGGACTTGTCGAAATCCTCGTCGCTGAAGTCCTCGAACGACCCCGGGGGTGGCGCCACGGGGGTGTAGATGGCGATGTCCGGCGCGGTGCCGAAACGGGCCTTCGCCTCGGCGACGATGCGGGGATAGCTGCCAAAATCCAGCAGATCGGCGGACACCGCCATGGCCTCGCCCCCCGCCGCCGCGATGGCGGCCACGGTGTCGTCCAGCTGCCCCTGGCCGCGGGCCACCACCACCACCCGACAGCCGGCACGGCCCAGCTCCTCGGAGATGGCGCGGCCAATGCCGTGGGAGCCGCCGGTGACCACGGCGACCTTTCCTGAAATACCCAGATCCATGAATGACTCCTGTGTTTATTGTTGTGTTGGCACCGGGCGCGGCGACCGACAATTGCCGCGCCTCGCAGGTGATCCAGAATAGTGATCCCCGGGGGTGAAGTCCATCGCATCGGCAAAAAAAACAAGACACTGCCTTACCCGGGGCGCAACCAAACTCCCCGGCGCACGCGGATGCGGCGATCGACAAGGACGCATAGCTTCGCTACCATGCCGCCCGTCACAGGGGAGTAGCCGCCCCCACCCGGGGGGCTCGCGTCAACATACTTGGCTGGAACAGCCATGGCGCCAGCGGTTCCGCACTTGGCAAGACCTATGACCACCATGCCTTCCAGCTGGCCGGAGGGGTGTGGCGGTCATTCGTCCCTCTCCGGCCAAGGACAACCCATGAACGCATTCCTGATCTCCACGGGCATCGTCGCCCTGGCCGAAATCGGCGACAAGACCCAACTGCTCGCCTTCATCCTCGCCGCCCGCTTCCGCAAGCCCCTGCCCATCGTGCTCGGGATCCTCGTCGCCACCCTCGCCAACCACGGCTTTGCCGGCGCCCTCGGTGCCTGGCTCACCCAGCTGCTGTCACCGCAGACCCTGCGCTGGGTGCTGGGGTTGTCGTTCATCGCCATGGCGGCCTGGACGCTGATCCCCGACAAGTTCGACGAGAGCGACGCCAAGCTGACCCGCCTCGGGGTGTTCGGCACCACCCTGGTGGCGTTCTTCATCGCCGAGATGGGGGACAAGACCCAGGTGGCCACGGTGGCCCTCGCCGCCCAGTACCAGGCGGTCGTCGCCGTGGTGGCGGGCACCACCCTCGGCATGATGATCGCCAACGTGCCGGCGGTACTTTTGGGGGAGCGCATCGCCGAGCGCATGCCGGTCAGGCTGGTGCACGGCATCGCCGCCGCCCTGTTCGCCGCGCTGGGCATCGCCACCCTGCTCGGGGCCGGGGAAAGGCTCGGCTTTTGAAGCGAACCGGCGCGCCGGTTTAACCGCCGGGGCAAATTCGCTAGCCTCCACACCAACACTGTTTGACGGAATCCGCCCATGACCGAATCCACCCATGTCCACCTGTTCGACCCGGGCAACCAGGCCGGCGAGCGCGGCACCCGCGTCGTGCTGTGGATCACCCTCGCCGCCATGGTGGTGGAGATCGCCGCCGGCTGGTGGTTCAACTCCATGGCGCTGCTCGCCGACGGCTGGCACATGAGCTCCCACGCGGTGGCCATCGGCCTCAGCACCTTCGCCTATGGCGCCGCCCGGCGCCTCGCCCACGACCCCCGCTTTGCCTTCGGCACCTGGAAGATCGAGGTACTGGGGGGCTTTGCCAGCGCGGTATTCCTCATGCTGGTGGCGGCCCTGATGGCGGTAGCGTCCATCGAGCGGCTGATCAACCCCGGCGAGATCCGCTACCTGGAAGCCATGGGGGTGGCGGCCCTGGGGCTCGCGGTGAACGTCGTCTGCGCCCTGGTGCTGGCGGGCGCCCACCACCACGACCACGGGCACGGGCACGATCACCACCAGGATCTGAACCTGCGCTCCGCCTACGTGCACGTGCTGGCGGACGCGGCCACCTCGGTGCTCGCCATCATCGCCCTGGGGGGCGGCTGGCTGTACGGCTGGGGCTGGCTCGACCCGCTGATGGGCATCGTCGGCGCGGTGCTGATCGCGGTGTGGGCCAAAAATCTGCTCACGGATACCGCCCAGGTGCTGCTCGACCGGGAGATGGACCACCCGGTGGTGGAGGAGATTCGCGAAGTGGTGGAGGGGGGCTCCACCCGCATCACCGACCTCCACGTGTGGCGCGCCGGACGGCGCAGCTACTACTGCATCCTCACCCTGGTGACGGAGGACGACAGCCTCACCCCGGCGCGGGTGCGGGAGCGCCTCGCCGAGCACGAGGAGATCGTCCACAGCACCATTGAGATCGAGCGCGTCAATCCGGCAGGGCGATAAGGTCGGTGACCCCGTAGTCGCGGCCGAGCTGGCCGAGCAGCACCGTGGCCTGGCCCCGGTGGTGGGTCTGGTGGTTGAACAGGTGGGTCATCACCACTGTCAACGGCAGTGCCTTGGCCTCGCCCCCGGATATGCGCCGGTAGCGCACCACCCGGTCGAGGTCCAGGGCCCCGAACCCGGCCACCAGTGCCTCGATATCCCCATCGGTGCGCTGCCGCTCCCGCCACAGCTCGTCGAAGTCCCCGTACAGTTCCTGGTCGAGACCCGTCACCGGGAAGGGCTCGCCGCCGAGGCGCCCGAGCCAGACCCGATCGGTGAGCAACAGGTGGTTGAGGGTGCCGTGGAGGGAGTGGAAGAACGCGCCGAGATCCCGCTTGCGCTCGCTGTCCGTCAGGGTCGCGGCGGCGCCGTAGAGCTGGCCGTTCATCCAGCGGTTGTAGCGGGCCAGGGTGCGCCACAGCTCTGGCAGGGCATGGTCCGTCATGGTCGATCTCCCGGTGCGGCCACCGCGCATTGCGACCGCATCATCAGTCGTTGGATTGGTTGGATTTGGTCTTGGTCTTGAGCACCTGCTCGGGCTCCTCCGCCGCCGGCGGGGGCAGCGGCTCGACAGGCTCCCCACCGGCGGTCGGGCTCTCGCGGTTGTTGGCGATGTTGGAGCGGGACCGGGTGGCACCAGCGGTGCGCTCCGCCGCCGTCGAGGGCGGAGCCGCCTGCGCATCGGCGTCCGCTCCGGTCTCGGTGAAACCGGGCAACGGGGCCAGGGAGAGCAGGGCCATCAGGGCCAGATGGGTAACGAATGCTCGGGGCAACATGGCAACCTCCAACGTGACGGGAAGCAGGCGCCGCCCCAGGGCGGCTCCCGCCCAGGGCGATGCCGAGGCCCTGGCAGTATAGGCCAGGCTCAGCGCCCGGCGAGCAGGGACGACCTGGGCCGCACCGTCTTCCAGTAGCGCTGCTGCCAGTAGGGGTCGGCGAGGCTTGAAATCATCACCCCGCTGCTCGCCGAGGCATGCATGAAGCGGCCCTCTTCCAGATAGATTCCCACGTGGTTGAGCCCCCGGTGGATGCGGAACAGCACCAGATCGCCGCTGCGCCGGTCCCGGGGCTTGACGGTGTCCCCCGCCCGGGCCAGATCGGCGGTGTTGCGGGGCAACTGGATGCCGAAGCGGTCGCGAAAGGTGAGGTAGACCAGGCCCGAGCAATCGACACCGCTCTTCGACAGCCCCCCCATCCGGTAGGGCACCCCGCGCCATTCGCCGAACTGATCGTAGAGGGCAAAACGCACCGCGTGGTGGTCACCCCCCTGGGTGGTGCGGGGCCCCTGGCTGGAGCAGGCCGCGAGCCACAGGCAGGCCAGGGCGAGCATGAAGTGTGCGGTATTGGGGCGTGGACTCATACTATCTCTGATTTTGATCTTGTTGATCCATGGCGGGGAAAACAGCGGCTCAATATTGCCACGACAGCGCCAGTGAACCAAACTCGTCGCTATCACCCTGCGTATCGAATTCACGGGTGCGCAATACATGGGTATAACTCAGCCGCACGTTGTGCCAAACAAGCACTGCACCAAACTGCAGATCCCCGACAAAGTGTTTTTTGTCGACGCTGCGGCTGTCGCGAAAACTGTTGCCATCGAGAAAGATATTGCGCGCCACAGCGCGACCTTCCACTCCGGCAAACAGGTACCAGCCGATCCCCGGGCGGGAAACAAAGCTGCTGGTACCGGTCAGCCCAGGCTGAATCCGTGGCGGGCCATAGTCGAGGGGCAGGTTGTCGCCGTAGCGCACAGTCAGCCCGGCGTTGCCGTAGGTATGTATATTGCCCACAGTCGCCCCCAAGTGGGGCGTGACATCAAACTGATTACCCACCAACGATGTGTCCACCAGGGCGCGCCAATTGCGCTGCCAGCCGAGCATCAATCCAGGCTCATTGCGCAACTGGGTATCCCACCCCTTTGGGTCGTCGCTGTTCACCAGTTTGTGCACCGCCTTTTGGGTCTGCTCCGCCAGGGAAGCCGGGCCCACCACCCCCAAGGTCAAAACCACCTGGTCGAGCTGACGGCCAGTTTCGACCCCAAGGCCAACGCTACCATAGAGCCAGCCACCATAAGGCCGCTCACCCGCCGGTGGACTTTGCAGCTTGATATCCCTGGGGGTATACATGTTCTGGCCGAAGGAATAGCCGTGCAACACCTGGCCATGCCGGGGAAGCCAGGGAATCGCGCGAGCAACATCAAGAGCCCACTGCGGCGTGTCGCTGGAGGCAGGGATCCAGCTCAATCGCACGCCGTTGGTGTAGTGGCTGTCGCGGTTGTAGAAGATGTCATTTTCGTAGACAAGGCTCAGGGTGCCAGCCCGGATTGGCGGTGGCGTGGCGCTGACGGCAATGGCCGGAGCAAGCAGCGCGACGAACAGACAAGTGGCACCCAACCCTTCAACGTATCGGTTCATCTTGTATCCTTCCGTCGCTAACTACGCCATGCTGCCGATGGTTCTGCGAAAACGGGACAGCGACAGGGCAAACAGCGCGGTGCCGATGACCAGCAGCGCCACAAACTGCGGCCATACCACGGCAAAACCAGCACCCCGGTAGAGGATGCCTTGGGCGAGCATCACAAAATGGGTATTGGGAGCCGCCAACATCAGGTACTGAATGGCGGCGGGCATGCTTTCCCTGGGGGTCATTCCCCCGGACAGCACTTCAAGCGGTAGCAGGATCAGCATCAGCAACAGGCCAAACTGGGGCATGGAGCGGGCCAGGGTGCCAAGAAAGATACCCAGCGATGTGGTAGCGAACAGATGCAGAACAGCACCTGCCAAAAAAAGCGGCACCGAACCCTCGATCGGCACCCCCAGCCAGCCTTGCACCACCAGGGTAAGTGACAGCGTGGTGGCCGCCAATACCACCAACACCATGGCCCAGACCTTGGCAGCCATGATCTCGAAGGGTGTCACCGGCATGGCCAGCAGGTGCTCCACGGTGCCGTGCTCGCGCTCGCGGATCAGCGCGGCGCCGGTAAGAACAATCGCCAGCATGGTGATATTACTGATGACTTCCATCACCGAACCAAACCAGACTTTATTGAACTCCGGGTTGAAACTGGCCCGCAGCACCAGCTCCACCGGTGGAGTACTGTCGCCGCGATGGCGATCGACGAAGGCGGCAATTTCACCGCTGACAATGGCCTGTACATAAGCGTTGCCAGTGAAGGCCTGTCCCATGCGGGTGGCATCCACATTGAGCTGAATTTCCGGCTGCCGCCCCGCCAACAGGTCGCGCTGAAAATGGGGGGGAATATTCAGGGCAAAGGTGTCGAGGCCAGCATCCATGCGGGCATCCATCTCGTACTGGCCGATCAACACCGGCGGCGTGAAATAGGGTGGGTAGAAGGCATCGACAATACGCATCGACAGGGGCGAGCGATCCTCGTCGACAATGGCGATGGGCGCCTTGTTGAGGGATTCGGGCATGGCGGTGGCGGCGGTGTAAACCGACAGCGTAAAGGCGTAGACGATAAGCACCAGCATCATCGGGTCGCGACCCAGGCTGCGCAATTCCTTGATCCCCAGGTGCAGAATATTAGCCACGGCCATGTCAGCGCTCCTGCTTCGACAGCAACAGGGTACCCGCCGCCAGCAGCAATGGCGCTGCGACCGCCAGCGCCAGCAGGGGATCGTGGAGATCCGCAAATGACAACCCCTTGGAAAACACTCCCCGCGAGATGGTGAGGAAGTGGGTGGCGGGGTAGATGTCGCCCACCATACGACCGATGCCTTCAAGGGAGGAAACCGGGTCGATCATCCCGGAAAACTGCACAGCGGGCACCAGGGTGAGGATGGCGGTGCCGAACAGCGCGGCGATCTGGCTGCGGGTAAAGGTGGAGATCACCAAGCCCAGGGCGGTGGCGCAAAACACATAAAGTAACGCGGCCAACGCCAGGGTGGGAAAACTGCCGGTGAGGGGTACCCGAAAAATCGCCACCGCGCAGATCACCAGCAAAAGAAAATTGAGCATCCCCAAAGCCACATAGGGCAACTGCTTGCCGAGCAGGAATTCCAACCGGTTCACCGGGGTAACGTAGAGATTGACGATCGAGCCCAGCTCCTTTTCCCGCACCACCGATAGGGTGGTGAGAATGGCGGGAATCAGCATCAGCAACAGGGGGATCACCGCTGGCACCATGGCCACCAGGCTCTTGACGTCGGGGTTGTAGCGGTAGCGGGTCTCCACCGTGGCGGGTTGAGCCAGGGCACTGGAGCCGAGCGCCTCCCGCGCCTTCCCGGTCAGCCAGTGGCTGTGCATGCCCTGCACGTAGCCGCTGATGTTCTCGCCCCGGCTCGGCATGGCGCCGTCGATCCAGGCGCCGACCTGCACCGGCCGACCGCGGGCGAGGTCGGCGGCAAAGCCCGGGGGTATCTCGATGGCCAGGCTGATTTCACCCGTGCGCATGCGCCGCTCCAACTCGGCGTGACTGGCCAGGGGCGGCTTCTCGACAAAGTAGCGGGAGCCTGAGAGATTGAGCACATAGTCGCGACTGGTGGCGGTCTGGTCGCGATCCAGCACCGCGAAGCTGAGATCCTCCACGTCCATGGTGATGCCGTAGCCCACCACAAACATCAGGATCAGGGTGCCCACCATGGCCAGGGTCAGGCGAATGGGATCCCGCAACAACTCCAGGGTTTCCCTGCGAGAATAACTGTACAGGCGTCGACGGCTGAACCTGGGTGGGTTGCGGCCGTGCTTGACGGACGCCGTCCCGTTAGCCGTCGGCAAGGCGTCAACAGCAGCGGGCAGCGGTTGCCCCTTCTCCCCGGCATCCCGGGCGACCTCATCCTCCAGATAGGCCACAAAGGCGTCATCCAGTGACTTGGCCTCGCGGCTTTCGATAAGGTTTTGCGGAGTGTCGGTGACCAGTACCCGCCCGGCGTGCATCAGCGATATGCGATCACAGCGCTCCGCTTCGTTCATGAAGTGGGTAGAGATGAAGATGGTCACCCCATCGTTGCGAGCCAGATCCACCAGGATTCGCCAGAAGCCATCCCGCGCCACAGGATCGACACCCGACGTGGGTTCGTCGAGGATAAGCATCTCCGGGCCATGGATCATCGCCACCGCCAGGGACAACCGCTGGCGCTGCCCCAGGGGCAGGGCATCGGGCAAACTGTCCAGCACCGCTTCCAGCTCGAAGCGCCGCGCCATCTCCGCCACACGCCCCGCAATACCCTCGTCCGGCAAGCCGAACAGCCGCGCATGCAGGAAAAGGTTCTGGCCGACGGTGAGCTCACCGTAGAGGGAAAACGACTGGGTCATGTAGCCCACTCGACGTCGGGTGGCGATATCCCTGGGGTCCACTTCGCGGCCAAACAGCCAGGCCTGGCCGGAACTGGCGGGCAACAGGCCGGTGAGCATTTTCATGGTGGTGGTCTTGCCGCAGCCGTTGGAGCCGAGAAAGCCGAAAATTTCACCCTTGGGAATGCGGAAGGTCACCCGATCCACGGCGGTGAAATCACCAAAACGCATGGTTAGTTCTTTCGCCTCGATGGCGATGTCCTGCGCCCCTGCCTGGGCTTGCGGCCCTATCGTCACCGGCTGATGGCGGGCACGCTCCGCCTCTGGCAACAGGGCGATAAAGGCCGCTTCAAGATTTTCCGTGGCAGTTTTTTCCAGTAATGCCGCTGGCGAGCCTTCGGCCAGCACCCGGCCGCCGTGAATGGCCGCGAGCCAGTCGAACCTAGCCGCCTCTTCCATATAGGCAGTGGCCACCACGACGCTCATGCCGGGATTGTCGGCGCGGATACGGTCGATCAAGCCCCAGAACTGGCGGCGTGACAGGGGGTCGACCCCTGTGGTGGGTTCATCAAGGATCAGCAAATCGGGGTCGTGGATCAGGGCGCAGCACAGCCCCAGCTTTTGCTTCATACCGCCGGAGAGTTTGCCCGCCGGCCTATGGGCAAAGGGCGCAAGACCGGTGGCATCAAGGAGTTGGCCGATACGCCGCGCCCGCTCCTCCTTACCGTGGCCAAACAGACGGCCAAAAAAATCGATGTTCTCGAACACCGAGAGGGTGTGATAGAGATTCCTGCCAAGACCCTGGGGCATGAAGGCGATCCGCGGGCACACTCGGCGGCGGTGACTTTGGCTGGCGATATCGCCCCCCAGCACCTGGATTTGCCCCTGCTGCAACGCTCGGGCACCCGCCAGCAGTGACAACAGGCTGGATTTTCCCACCCCGTCGGGGCCGATCAGTCCTGCCATCACTCCGGCGGGGATGGCGAGGCTGAGATCATCCAGCGCGAGGGTCCCGCCGTAGCGCAGACTGACGCTTTCAACCCGTGCAACTGCGTCGCTCATGTCGGTGGGAGCCATGAATCATTCACCTTCAAGGCAGCTTTACAGCGAGGTGCTCGGGCCACTCAGTCTTGCTATCCGCCAGCAGGTAAGCCACGCCAGGCAGGCCGGTCTTGACCCGTAACAGGTTTTCATCGAGCACATCGGGAGGGATCTGGGCGCGCACCCGAAACATCAGTTTTTCCCGCTCGCTGGCGGTTTCCACGGTCTTGGGAGTGAACTGGGCGACATCCGCGACGAACGACACCGACGCGGGGAAAACATACTCCGGAGCAGCATCCAGCACGATGCGTACCTCGGCGCCCTGGGCGAGCCGGCCAGCCACCGCCGTGGGCAGGAAGAAGGTCATGTAAACGTCACGCAGATCCACCAAATTCAGCACCCGGCCACCGGCGGCCACCACCTCGCCGGGCTGGGCGATGCGATATTGCACCCGGCCATCTCGGACGGCCTTGAGTTCGCTGTCGGCGAGATCCGCCTGGATGCGCTCGATGCTCGCCTGGGCGGCGGCAACGGCCGACTCGGCTCCGGCGATCTGGGCGTGGGCGGTGACGATGGCGGCGTCACTGGCCGCCACCTGGGCTTCGGCGGCACTGACGGCAGCGGCGGTGCTCTGCTGGCTGGCGTAGTCGTCATCGGCCTGCTGCTGGGAACCGGCGCCCCGTTCGACCAGGGCGGCAGAGCGCTGATAGCGCTTTTTCGCCACGTTGAGCTCCGCCCGGCGCTGAGCCACCAGAGCAAGGGCAGCCTGGCGTTCCGCCTGGCGCAGCACCACCTGGCTGCGGGCAATGGCCACCGAACTTTCGGCCTGGTGCAGTTGAGCCTCGGCCTGGCGCAGTTGGGCTTCAAGATTTTCCGTGTCCATCACCGCCAGTACCTGGCCGGCGTCGACAAACTCCCCTTCCTTTACCAGGATATCCCGGATACGACCAGCGGCATTGGCAGCGATGTCAATCTCAACGGCCTCGATGCGGCCGTTACCGAATATCAGCCCGCTATCGGTTTGGTCGTTAACCCAGAAAGACCAGACTGCCACTCCCACAGCGACAACAATGGCAAGTGCGATGATGGGCCTTGATCGAAGGAGGGTGGAACGAGACATCGGTGGCATCCTTTTCAATAGTCGAGGTCTGTGGGGCGCGGAACAGGGTATGCGCGGAGAAACGGGCATCCTACACCGGTTTCTGACGCAGGATCCACGCCATGATCAGCAACCCAGCGGGTCAGGCATGTGACAACATTAGCACGCCCGGTATTCGCCCGAGGCTGCGCTGTGTCAATCTACCCCGTCCTGCTACTATTGCGCCCCTGACCCCCGGGCCGGGCACCCCCGTCGCCGGACACCGCCATTCACCCGCCGGAACCGCGATCCATGACCGAAATGATCGAAAACCGCACCTTCGACGAAATCAGCGTTGGCGACAGCGCCGTTCTCGAAAAGGAACTCACCTACCGGGATATCAAGCTGTTCGCCATCATGTCGGGGGACGTGAACCCCGCACACGTGGACGAGGAATACGCCCGGGACAGCCGCTTCCAGGAAGTGATCGCCCACGGCATGTGGGGCGGCTCGCTGATCTCCTCGGTGCTCGGCACCGAGCTGCCGGGCCCAGGCGCCATCTACATGAGCCAGTCCTTGAAGTTCCTCCGGCCCATCGGCGTCGGCGACCATGTGGAAGTGAAGGTGACGGTGCGGGAGAAACACCAGGAGCACCACCGCCTGGTGCTCGACTGCCTGGTCACCAAGGATGGCGGCCAGAAGGCCATCACCGGGGTGGCCGAAGTGATGGCCCCCACCGTCAAGATCTCCCGCCCGCGCTGGGCGATCCCCGATATCCAGGTGCGCGAGCACGCCCTGTTCAACGGCTACCTGGAGCGCGCCCGGCAGATCGCCGCCGAGCAGGCCCCCCTGGTGGCCGCCATCGTCAACCCGGTGGACCGCATGTCCCTCACCTCGGTGGCCGAGGCGGTGCGCCAGAAACTCATCACACCGCTGCTGATCGGCCCCCGGGACGCCATCCAGGCCGCCGCCCGGGAAGCGGGTATCGACATCGATGGCCTCGACATCGTCAACGCCAGCCACCACATGGCGGCCGCCACCCGCGCCATCGACCTGGCCCTGAACGGGGAAGTGGACACCATCGTGCGGGGCAATATCAGTATCAGCGACCTGATGGCCCCCATCGTGCGCCGCGGCGCAGGGCTTGCCACCGGACGGCGCATGGGCCACGTGTTCGTGTTCGACGTGCCGGGGCGCCAGGGGCCGCTGCTGATCACCGACACCTCGGTGAACATCCGCCCCAACCTGGAGCAGAAGCGGGATATCGTCCAGAACGCCGTGGATTTCGCCCGCCAGCTCGGCATCGCCACCCCCAAGGTGGCGGTGCTCTCGGCGCTGGAAACCATTGCCCCCCATATCCAGTCGACCCTGGATGCCGCCGCCCTGTGCAAGATGGCGGATCGCAATCAGATCCGCGGCGCCCTGGTGGACGGCCCCCTGACCTTCGACAACGCCATCTCCATGGACGCCGCCATCCTCAAGAACGTCCACTCCCCGGTGGCTGGCCAGGCCGACATCCTGCTGGTGCCGGACATGGAGACCGGCCACATGCTCTCCAAGCAGATGAGCTACCTGGGTGGCGCCGGCGGCGCCGGCATCGTGCTGGGGGCGCGGGTGCCGATCCTCCTCCCCGGCCGCGCCGACAGCATGCAGACCCGTCTGGTGAGCCTGGCGCTGGCGCTGATCCTGCGCCAGCCGGGCTGACCGCCCCTACCCCCACACCAAGGGCAGGTTGCGGGGCTGGATGATCACCCCCGCCTGGGACTCGATGGGCACATCCGGGTCGAGGCGGAATTCCGGAATCGCCTTGAAGGTTTCCTCCAGGGCGATGCGCAGTTCCCGGCGCGCCAGGTGTACCCCGAGACAGTGGTGCGGCCCCACCGCGAAGGACAGATGACGCGGGTTGCGGTCGAGGCGCACGCTGTGGGGGTCGTCGTACACCTGGCCGTCGCGGCCCGCCAGGGTGGTGATCATCGCCACCCGGTCGCCGGGCTTGATGGTGACACCGCGGATGCGGGTCTCCTTGCTGCAGGTGCGGTAGGTGGTCACCGCCGCGAAGGCCCGCATGAATTCCTCCACCGCCGTGCGGATCTGGGCGGGATTCTCCCGCAGGTAGCGCTGTTGGTCGGGATGGGTGGCCAGGTGGCGGACGAAATTGGCGGTGTGGGCGGTCACGGTGTCGAGCCCACCCAGATAAAAGTTGAACGCATAGCCCATCAGTTCGTCGTCGTTCATGCGCCGGCCGTTGACCTCGGCGGTGATGGCGATGCTGATCAGGTCGCTGCCGGGGTTGGCCTTGCGCTCCTCGATCACACCCCGCAGGTAGTCGGCGATGCTCTTGATGCCGCGCTTGATGGTGTCCAGGTCCCCGGACTGGATGATCATCATCTCCCACTCCTGGAACTCCCGCATCCGCGCCCGGGGCAGGTCCATCAGATCGAGCACCACCCCCACGGGGAAGGGAAAGGCAAAGTCGTGGATATAGTCGCAGGAGGTCCGGCCCTCGATGCCGGCCAGGCAGTCCTGGGCGGCCTTGCGCACCACGTCGTCCATCCTGGCCATGGCGCCCGGGGAGAAGATGGGGTTGAGCAGCTGGCGGTAGAAGGTGTGCTGGGGCGCGTCCTGCTCGGCGGGCACCAGGTCCCAGGTTTCGCCGATCAGCTTGCCGAGGGCGCTGAAATCCCGGTTCGAGAAGTGCTCCACGTCGTGGTACACCGCCTGGATATCGTCGTGGCGGCGCAATACCCAGCTGTGGGCCCTGCCGCCGTGCATCATATTGGGCACATAGACGATGTCCGGCCCTTCACAGGCCTCGGGGACGATGCGATCGAAGGGGTTTTCGAGGGTGAAATGGCCGCTGACCAAGGGGAAGTCCGGCTCGATCAGGTGGGGGGGCACGTGGTCCGGAATAGGGCCTGCGGAATGGGCTTGGGTCATGGGTTACTCCCGGCTGGATGGTGGGCGAGAACCCCACACCGGTAATGAATGGTTGTTGACGGCGTGGTGGGCGGCTTCCATTAAATCCCCAAGGTGGATAAATTGCTATTTCGCCTTATCTATCAAAACGATCACAGTTGGTTATCATGTTTTCCATCAGCGACATCCAGACCGCCCGCGCGGTGGGCCAGCTGGGCAGCATCCGCGCCGCCGCCCGCCAGCTCCACAGGACCCAGCCCGCCGTGAGCCAAGCCATCCGGCGCCTGGAGGAGCGGATCGGCTTCGCCCTCTTCGATCGCAGTGGCTACAGGGTCACCCCCACCGCCCGGGGGCGGGACTTTCTCCAGCAAAGTGAAATCCTGCTGCTCAGCGACGCCCACCTGCGGGAGTACGCGGGGGTGCTGGCCAAGGGCCAGGAATCCACCCTGGCGCTGGCGGTCTGGCCGATGTTCGGCGAGGCGCGCCTGCTGCCCCTGCTGCAGGCCTTGGCGGCCCGCCATCCGGAAACCAGCATCGAGCTCCACTACGCCGAGTCGATCCTCGGCATGGACCTGCTGGCCGCAGGCCGGGTGAGTATCGCCATCTGCCCCCATGCCCGCCCCGGCGGCCACCACCAGCACCTCGACGTCGACACCCTCGCCATCGGCGCCATGACCTTCGTCTGCGTCATCGCCCCCGCCCTGCTCGGGGAGCGGGATCCGGGCGCGGTGCCCCGGGAGCAACTGGCCCGCTGGAACCAGATCATCCTGCGGGACAGCGCTTCGGGGCGCTCCTACAGCTTTGGCGCCGAGCGCAGTGGCCGCCACTGGGCGGTGAACGATCAACGGCTGATGGCGGCATTGATACGCGACGGCCTTGGCTGGGGGTTGATGCCCCTGGCTGCGGTCCGGGACGAGCTGGCCAGTGGCGCCCTCAGGGAACTGCAACTGCCCGAGTTCGGCAGCCGCATTACCACCGACATCGTGGCGGCGCGGGTTCGGGGAAAGCCCCAGGGTCCGGTGGCCAGCGCCCTCTGGGCGCTGTTCGACGGCGCCTGAGGCGGTTCAGGGGCGCCGGGTCAGGAGGTGAATGTAGCGGCCGAGGCCGCGGAACGGGTCCTCCCGGGACAGGCGCAGCTCCAGCTCGATCTGGGTGGCCGGGTCGCGGTTTCTGTGGGCCGGGTCGAGGATGTAATCGTGAAAGCAGCGGATGCCGCTGTGCCCCACGAGCGGCAGGCCGAGGGCGTCGAGCCAGTGGCGCACCTGCTCCGGGCGCAGGGGATTGGCCGGGGTCAGGCTGCCGCGATAGCCCCGGTAGTCCTCCGCCACCACCTTGGCGAAATTGGCCCGGAGCAGGTTCTTCATGATCAGGCCGTTGACGTTGTAGAAGGTGAGGGAGAGAAATCCCCCAGGGCGCAGCGCGCCCCGCAGGGATGCCAGCAGCGCCTCTGGATCGGCCACCCATTCCAGCACCGCGTGGCACAGCACCAGGTCGAAGGCTTCGGGGTGGCGGGCGCAATGGGCCTGGATCGACTCGTGGTGGAAGCTGGCGCCGTCGCCAAGGCGAGCCTTGGCGAAGTTCTCCCGGGCGAGGTCGAGCATGGCGGCGGAGATGTCGCACAGCGCTACCCGGTGGCCAAGCCCCGCGAGGGCCAGGGACAGCTGCCCCTGGCCACCCCCCGCATCGAGGATGCGCAGCGGCGGCCCCGGCGGGGCATCGGCATCGCCGAGGGACGCGAGCCCCGGCACCGCCTCCGCCAGGTCGCGGCGCAATACCGCGAGGCGGATATCCCCCTTCAGCCGGTCGTAGACGTTGCGGCGAAAGCGCGCGGCGAGGTCGTCAAAATTGCGATCGGCGGGGAGCGCCGGCAGCTCAGCCATGGCACCGCCCCGCCGGCGGCGTCGAGAGGGCGAGGGTCATGGCGCCGGGCGATCGTCCTTCTCGTACTCCTTCACCGCCCTGAACATCCCGCCCCAGGCACTGCGCTTCCGACAGCGGAAATCGGTGGCGGCCTGGGCCTCGGCCGCCTCGACGCAGGCCGCCTCCGTCCAGAATCCCCGGGCCACCAGGGTGTAGGCGTCGGAGAACGGGTCCTCCTTCACATGGAGATCCCGGAACGGATAGAAAAGGTAGACCAACAGCAGGATCAACAGGGGGATGACGAATTTCATGGGCGGTCCCTCTCGGATACCGACCCGGCCCCGGGATTGGGGCCGGCATCTTTACCGGGGCGAGGATAACGGGGGGGCACACCCCGGGCAACGGCCTTGCGGCCTCGCCCTCAATCCACCCGGGGCTTGGGGGCCACCGGCGGGTAGGGGAAGGGGGTGACATTGCCGCCCCGGGCATCGCTGATCTTGCTGGCGCCCTCCTTCTCCACCTCGTCGATGCGGACCACGGCGTGGAGCGGAATGAAACTGCGCTTGACCCCGGCGAACTCGGTCTTGAGCTTTTCCTCGGAGGGGTCGACGATCACCTGGGTGCGCTCGCCAAAGACGAATTCCTCGGCCTCGAGAAAGCCCCAGAGATCGCTCTGGTACACGTGGCGGGCGTAGATCTCGAAAACCTGGCCCTGATTGAGGAAGATGATCTTGTAGATCGGATCCTTTGCCATGATGCTGCAATTCACCGGGGGTTGACAAAAAAGGGGCGCAAGGATAGCACAAACCGCCACGATCCCCTACGACATCCGCCCGCGGGCCCGGTTGGGCCTGTTGGGCTTTGCCAGCCCCGGGGCTATAATGCGGCCCCTCTCGCCCTGATCACTTTATGAGCAGCCATGACCGACAAGCCGGTTAAGAAGCTACACATCGTCACCCACGGGTGCCAGATGAACGAGTACGACTCCGCGCGGATGCGCGACCTGCTGGGGGAAAGCCACCAGCTGGTGGCCACCGACGACCCGGCGGAAGCGGACGTGCTGCTGCTCAACACCTGCTCGATCCGCGAAAAGGCCCAGGAAAAGGTCTTCCACCAGCTGGGCCGCTGGAAGGCCCTGAAGGACCGGAACCCCGACCTGGTGATCGGCGTCGGCGGCTGCGTCGCCAGCCAGGAGGGGGACGCCATCGCCCGCCGGGCGCCCTACGTGGACCTGGTGTTCGGCCCCCAGACCCTGCACCGCCTGCCGGAGATGATCAGCGAGCACCGCCGGGGCAACGGGGTCACCGTCGTGGACATCAGCTTTCCCGAGATCGAGAAGTTCGACCGCCTGCCCCAGCCGGAAGCCGATGGGGTGTCGGCCTTCGTGTCCATCATGGAGGGCTGTTCCAAGTACTGCACCTTCTGCGTGGTGCCCTACACCCGGGGCGAGGAAGTGAGCCGCCCGGTGGCAGATGTGCTCGCCGAGATCGCCCACCTGGCGGGCCAGGGGGTCAAGGAGGTCAACCTGCTGGGCCAGAATGTCAACGCCTTCCGGGGAGAGATGCCGGACGGGCGCATCTGCGACTTCGCCGAGCTGTTGCCCTACGTGGCCGGCATCGACGGCATAGAGCGCATCCGCTACACCACCTCCCACCCGGTGGAGTTCTCCGATGCCCTGATCGAGGCCTACGCCCGGGTGCCGCAGCTGGTAAGCCACCTCCACCTGCCGGTGCAGAGCGGCTCGGACCGGATCCTGGCGGCCATGAAGCGCGGCCACACAGCGCTCGAATACAAGTCGAAAATCCGCAAACTTCGGCAAATTCGCCCGGATATCAGCATTTCGTCCGACTTTATCGTGGGCTTCCCGGGGGAGAGCGAGGCGGATTTCGCCGCCACCATGAAGCTCATCGAGGAGATCGGCTTCGACACCTCCTTCAGCTTTATATACAGCGCCCGCCCCGGCACCCCCGCCGCCGACCTGCCGGACGACACGCCGGAGGCGGTGAAGAAGGAACGCCTGCGGATTCTCCAGGGCCGTATCGAGCAGCACGCCCTGGAAATCAGCCGGCGCATGGTGGGCAGCACCCAGCGCCTGCTGGTCACCGGCATCTCGAAGAAGGACCCGGGCCAGCTCCAGGGCCGCACCGAGAACAACCGAGTGGTCAACTTTCGCGCCGACGACCACCAGCTCATCGGCGCGTTCGTGGACGTGGTCATCACCGAGGCCCTGCCTCACTCCCTGCGGGGGGAGCGGGTGGCCGCAACGGCGGCTTTTAATAGCGGCAGGGCCTGAGAACGTGGCCCGACTGCTGCTTATCGGTATAGGCAATCCCCACTCAAGTATTTTCTCCGTCATCCAAAGTGGCTATGCTTCGGCCAAATGCCATCACCGCAAGGAGCGGTTGTAGTCCAGTTTGAATACCAGCGCCGACGCCCTGACAATCACCCTCGAGCCCAACGACAACCGTCGCCTCGCCTGCCTCTGTGGCCAATTCGACCAGCACCTGCGCCAGATCGAGCAGCGCCTCAACATCGAAATCCGCAACCGTGGCAATGTCTTCGCCATCTACGGCAACGCCGCCAGCAGCCAGGCGGCGGGCAACCTGCTGCGCACCCTGTACAACGAGACCCGCACCGAGGATCACCTGACCCCGGATACCGTTCACCTCTTTTTGCAACAATCTGACCTGGAGTTGCGCATGGACCAACCGGCCGCCAACAACGCCACCAGCAACAATGTCGAGAGCTTCACCGTCATCCGCACCAAGAAGGGCAACGTCAAGCCCCGGGGCCTCAACCAGCAGCGTTACGTGCGGGCGATCCAGACCCACGACATCAACTTCGGCGTCGGCCCGGCGGGCACCGGCAAGACCTACCTGGCGGTGGCCTGCGCGGTGGAATCCCTGCTCCGGGACGAGGTGGAGCGCATCCTCCTGGTGCGCCCGGCGGTGGAGGCTGGCGAGAAGCTCGGCTTCCTGCCCGGCGACCTGTCCCAGAAGGTGGACCCCTACCTGCGCCCCCTCTACGACGCCCTCTACGAGATGCTCGGCACCGAGACGGTGGGCAAGCTCATCGAGCGCGGCGTCATCGAGATCGCCCCCCTGGCCTACATGCGCGGGCGCACCCTCAACAACTCCTACATCATTCTCGACGAGAGCCAGAACACCACCCGCGAGCAGATGAAGATGTTCCTCACCCGCATCGGCTTTGGCTCCACGGCGGTGATTACCGGCGACATGTCCCAGATCGATCTGCCCCGTGGCACCCACTCCGGGCTCGTCCACGTGTGCGAGGTGCTCAAGGAGGTCCAGGACATCTCCTTCACCTTCTTCCAGTCCAAGGACGTGGTGCGCCACCCCCTGGTGCAGCAGATCGTCGACGCCTACGAGGCCCACGAGGCCCACGGGGAGCGCCAGGGCGACAAATGACCGTTACCGTGGATATCGACAACGCCTCGGGCAGTGACGAGGTGCCCGCCCCCTCGGCCATGCGCCGCTGGGTGGAGGCCGCCCTCGCCGGCGCGCGGGACGAGGCGGAACTGGCGGTGCGCATCGTCGCCGAGGCCGAGAGCGCGGCCCTCAACAGCCACTACCGCCACAAGGAGGGGCCCACCAACGTGCTGTCCTTCCCCGCCGACCTGCCGGAGGCGGTGGACATCCCCCTGCTCGGCGATCTGGTGATCTGCGCCCCGGTGGTGGCCCGGGAAGCGGGGGAGCAGGACAAGAGCCTCGACGCCCACTGGGCCCACATGCTGGTGCACGGCACCCTGCACCTGCTCGGCTACGACCACATCGACGACACCGAGGCCAGCGAGATGGAAGCGCTGGAAACCCGCATCCTCGCCGGCCTCGGCTTCCCACCCCCCTACGAAACCCCTGACCCGTCTGCCCAGGGCAGCGGCCCCGGAGCAACCCGAGAGTAAACCATGAGCGAGGAAGAGCAGCAGAGTCAGGACAAATCCTGGCTGGAACGCCTTACCCAGGCGTTCTCCTTCGAACCCAAGACCGCCGAGGACGTCATCGAGATCCTCCGGGTGGCCCACAACAACAAGATCATCGACCGCGATGCCCTGGAGATCATGGAGGGCGCCCTCCACGTGGCCGACCAGCAGGTGCGGGAGATCATGGTGCCCCGCTCGCAGATGGTGATGATCCGCCAGGAGGCCAGCCTCGACGAGGTGCTGGCCATCGCCACCGAGTCCAACCACTCCCGCTTCCCGGTCACCGGCGACTCCACCGACGACATCAAGGGCATCCTCCTCGCCAAGGACCTGCTCCAGGTGGCCTGCAAGGGGGACCTGGCCTTCAACCTGTGCGACTTCGTGCGCCCCGCCAACATCATCCCCGAGAGCAAGCGCCTCAACGTGCTGCTGCGGGAGTTCCGCGAAAAGCGCTACCACATGGCGGTGGTGGTGGATGAGTACGGCGGCATCGCCGGCCTCGTCACCATCGAGGACGTCCTGGAGGAGATCGTCGGCGACATCGAGGACGAGACCGACGACGCCGAGCAGGACATGATCCGCGAGCTGGAGGACAACCGCTTCCTGGTGGCGGCCCTGACCCCGGTGGAGGACTTCAACGAGTTCTTCAACAGCGGCCTCAGCGAGGAGGAGTTCGACACCATCGGCGGCATCCTGCTGCAGGCCTTTGGCCAGTTCCCCAAGGTGGGGGAGAGCATCGCCATCGACAATCTGACCTTCACCGTGGTGGACGGCGACAAGCGCCAGATCCGCCAGCTGGAAGTGCAGGTGAGCCCCGCCGACAGTGATTGAGTCGCCCCGCGCCCTGCTCGCCAGCCCCCTCGGGCCGCGCCTGCTGGCGCTGGCGGCGGGCGCCCTCTTCCCCCTCGCCCTCGCCCCCTTCGGCTGGAGCAGCCTCGGCATCCTCTCCATGGCGCTGCTCTGCGCCCTGCTCCGGGACGGCGGCCCCCGGGAAGTGTTTATCCGCGCCCTGGCCTTCGGCCTCGGCCAGTTCGGGGTCGGCGCTTCCTGGGTCTACGTCAGCATCCATGTCTACGGCGAGGCGCCGGTGCCCCTGGCGGCACTGCTCACCGGCCTGTTCATCCTGCTCCTCGCCCTGTGCCTGGCGGTGCCCTTCAGCCTCTACGGCCGGGTGGCGCGGCGCCAGCCCCTGGCGGCGGTGTTCGTGTTCCCCTCCCTGTGGGTGCTGGCGGAGTGGTTCCGGGGCTGGTTTCTCACCGGCTTCCCCTGGCTGTACCTGGGCAACAGCCAGATCGACGGCTGGCTCGCCGGCTGGGCACCCCTCGGCGGCGTGCTCGCCCTCGGCTGGATGGCGGCCTTCAGCGGCGCGGCCCTGGCCCAGCTCGGCCAGCTGCGGGACCGCGCCCCCGGGGTAATCGCCGGGCTGCTGTGCGCCGCCCTGCCCTGGCTGTGGGGCGCGACCCTCGACGACAAGCGCTGGACCACCCCGGCGGAGGCGCCGGTGCGGGTCGCCCTGCTGCAGCCGGCGCTGCCCCTGGCCCAGAAGTGGGATCAGGGCGCCCTCTTCCAGATCCTCGACCTGTACCGCCGCGAGTCGGAAACCCTGTGGGACAACCCCCTGGTGATCTGGCCGGAATCCGCCATACCCGAGGTCAGGCACCGGGTCGACCACTACCTGGCCTGGATGGACGAGCGGGCGCGGGAGGCCGGCAGCACCCTGATCACCGGCATTCCCACCCAGGCGAGCAACCGCTACTACAACTCGGTGATCGCCCTCGGCGACGGGTCTGGCCAATACGACAAGCGCCACCTGGTGCCCTTCGGCGAATACGTGCCCCTGGAGCGCTGGCTGCGGGGCACCATCCGCTTCTTCGACCTGCCCATGTCCACCTTCAGCGGCGGCGCCGAGGGGCAACCCCTGCTCCGGGCCGGCAAGCTGCACATCGCCACCGCCATCTGCTACGAGATCGTCTACCAGGACCTGGTGGCGCGGACCACCGCCGACGCCGACATCCTCCTCACGGTGAGCAACGACACCTGGTTCGGCAGCTCCATCGGCCCCCACCAGCACTTCGAGATGGCGCGCCTTCGCGCCCTCGAAAACGGCAAGCCGGTACTGCGCGCCACCAACGACGGCATCACCGCCATCATCGACAGCCGGGGCCAGGTGCGGGCCAGCCTGCCGCAATTCCAGCGGGCAGTGCTGGAGGGGGAAGTCACCCCCCACAGTGGCACCACCCCCTTCACCCGCTTCGGGTCCTGGCCGGTGGTGGTGCTGTGCTTGCTGATGGTGGCAGTGGGGTTGCGGCTTGGGCGGACGGGACTGATAGCCGGACGTCCGACGCCTGACGTCTGACGCTTTTGGGTGTGCCAACCTTTGGCAGCGGCGCTCAAACCGGTGTCCCGATGCCAAACGGGTGAAGCGAGGTGCCCTTTTTGGCGCCGGACCGGGGCGCCAAGCGTCAGACACCTGCCAACACCCCCACTTTCCCCTATAATGCCCCGCTTCGATCACCCCCCCGAAAAGCCCAGACAATGGAAGAGCACTACCATCCCGACGCCATCGAGCGGGACGCGCAGCAGTTTTGGAACGATCACCAGTCCTTCAAGGTGAGCGTCGACCCGAGCCGGGAAAAATACTACTGCCTCGCCATGTTCCCCTACCCCAGCGGCAAGCTGCACATGGGCCATGTGCGCAACTACACCATCACCGACGTGATCAGTCGCTACCAGCGCATGCTGGGCAAGAACGTGCTGCAACCCATGGGTTGGGACGCCTTCGGCCTGCCCGCCGAGAACGCCGCCATCAACAACAACACCGCGCCGGCCCCCTGGACCTACAGCAACATCGACTACATGAAGGGCCAGCTGAAGACCCTCGGCTTCGGCTACGACTGGAGCCGGGAGCTGGCCACCTGCCAGCCCGGCTACTACCAATGGGAGCAATGGTTCTTCACCCGCCTGTACGAAAAGGGCCTGGTGTACAAGAAAACCAGCGCGGTGAACTGGTGCCCCAACGACCAGACGGTGCTCGCCAACGAGCAGGTGATCAACGGCTGCTGCTGGCGCTGCGACACCCAGGTGGAGAGAAAGGAAATACCCCAGTGGTTCATCCGCATCACCGCCTACGCCGAGGAGCTGCTCGACGACCTGGACAAGCTCCCCGGCTGGCCCGAGCAGGTGCGCACCATGCAGCGCAACTGGATCGGCAAGAGCCGCGGGGTGGAGATGACCTTCGACCTGGCGGCGCCGGTGGGGGACATCGCCAGCTTCGACGTCTACACCACCAGGCCTGACACCCTGATGGGGGTCACCTACGTCACCCTCGCCGCCGAGCATCCCCTGAGCCTCGCCCTGGCGGCATCCAACCCTGCCTTGCAAGCTTTCATCGCCGACTGCAAGAAGCAGGCGGTGAACGAGGCCAACATGGCCACCATGGACAAGAAGGGCATGGCCCTCGGCATCGACGCCATCCATCCCCTCACCGGGGAGAAGGTGCCGGTGTGGGTGGGCAACTACGTGCTGATGGACTACGGTACCGGGGCGGTGATGGCGGTGCCGGGCCACGACCAGCGGGATTGGGAGTTTGCCCGCCAGTACGGCCTGCCCATCGTCCAGGTGGTGGCCCCCGCCGGCGGCGAGCCCTGCGATCTCGACCGGGAAGCCTTTGTCGACAAGGGCGTGCTGGTCAATTCCGGCGCCGCTTTCACCGAGTGGGACGGCCTGCCCTTTGACGCCGCCTTCGACGCCATCGCCAACGCCCTGATCGCCAAGGGCAAGGGCAGGGTCACCACCAACTTCCGCCTCCGCGACTGGGGCGTCTCGCGCCAGCGCTACTGGGGCGCCCCCATCCCCATGCTCTACCGCCGCGACGGTACCGAGATTCCCGTCCCCGCCCACAAGCTGCCGGTGCTGCTGCCCGAGGACGTGCACATGGACGGCGTCCACTCCCCCATCAAGGCGGACCCGGAATGGCGCCGGGACGAACTGAACGGCGAGGCCCTGGAGCGGGAGACCGACACCTTCGACACCTTCATGGAGTCCTCCTGGTACTACGCCCGCTTCACCTGTCCCGACTTTGCCGACGGCATGCTCGACAAGGCCGCCGCCGACTACTGGCTGCCGGTGGACCAGTACGTGGGGGGCATCGAGCACGCCATCCTCCACCTGCTCTACGCCCGTTTCTTCCACAAGCTGATGCGGGACGAGGGCCTGGTGTCCTCGGATGAGCCCTTCACCCGCCTGCTGTGCCAGGGCATGGTGCTGAAGGACGGCGCCAAGATGTCGAAGTCCAAGGGCAACACCGTCGACCCGCAATCCCTGATCGACCAGTACGGCGCCGACACCGTGCGCCTGTTCACCATGTTCGCCGCGCCCCCGGAGCAGTCCCTGGAGTGGTCCGACGAGGGCGTCGCCGGGGCCCACCGCTTCCTGCGCAAGCTGTGGCGGGCGGTGGCCACCCACCTCGCCAAGGGCCAGCCCGGCGCGCTCGACCCCGCCGACCTGCGGGGCCAGCTCCGCGACCTGCGCCGCAAGACCCACGAGACCATCGCCAAGGTGAGCAACGACTGCGGCGTGCGCCAGACCTTCAACACCGCCATCGCCGCGGTGATGGAACTGTTGAACGAGGTGGGCCGCCTCGATGACGAATCGCCCCAGGCCCTCGCCGTGGAGCGGGAGGCCCTGGAGTCCGCCGTGCTGCTGCTCGCCCCCATGGTGCCCCACATCTGCCACCGCCTGTGGCGCGAGCTCGGCCACCCCGGCGCGGTGATCGACGCTCCCTGGCCGGCAGTGGACGAATCCGCCCTGGCCCGGGACAGCATCACCCTCGCGGTGCAGGTCAACGGCAAGGTGCGCGCCCAGCTCGACGTGGCGGTGGATGCCAGCCGCGACGACATCGAGGCCCTGGCCCTGGCGGAGCCCAACGTGGTGAAATTCACCGCCGGCGCCACGGTACGCAAGATCATCCTGGTGCCAGGCAAGTTGGTGAATATCGTCGCCAATTGAGTTGCACGTTTCACGTAACACGTTTCACGTGTTCACAGTGGCACCCGGCCTCGGCGGGTATACGTGCAACCTGTTACGTGTTACGTGAAACTCAAAAACCCCGGAACCCGACCATGAAACGACCCACCACCGCCCTCCTCGTCGCCCTGCTGATGACCGCCCTGGCCGGCGGCTGCGGCTGGCAGCTACGGGGCGCGGAACTGATCCCCGAGGGCCTCGACAGCCTGCACATCAGCGCCCGGGACCCCCACAGCCCCCTGGTCACCGAACTGACCCGCACCCTGCGGGCGGCCGACGTGAAGGTGCCCGCGAACGCCAGCGAATCCCCCTACGCGCTGATGATCCTCGCCGAGCGCCGCGGTGTGCGCACCGCCACCGTCAACGCCAACGCCCGGGTGTCGGAACAGGAACTGCGGGAAGAGGTGGAATTCCTCATCCTCAACCGCGACGGCGACACCCTCCTGCCCCGCGCCACGGTGGTGGTGGAGCGGGTGTTCGAGTACGACGAGAACAACGTCCTCGCCACCCAGGACGAGGAACAGCTGATCCGCGCCGAGATGCGCCGCGACCTGGTCAACCAGATCCTCAACCGCTTCCGCCAGATCAAGGATCTCGACGGTGCGGCTGCGCCCTGAGCAACTCCCCCAGCACCTGGCGGGGGGGCTCGCCCCCTGCTACCTGATCTGCGGCGACGAACCCCTGCTCGCCCAGGAGGCCGCCGACGCCATCCGCGCCGCGGCCCGGGCCAACGGCTTCGACGAGCGGGAACTGTTCCATGCCGATGCCAACTTTGACTGGCAGCGACTGCTGTCCGAAGCCAGCGCCCTGTCCCTGTTCGCGGCCCGCAAGGTGCTCGAGGTGCGCATCGCCACCGGCAAGCCCGGCGACAAGGGCTCCGCCGCCCTGCAGGAATACTGCGCAAGGCCGAGCCCCGACAACCTCTTGCTGGTGATCACCCCCAAGCTCGACGGCAACGCCCTGAAGAGCAAATGGGCCAAGGCCCTCGACGACACCGGGGGGATCATCCAGGTGTGGCCGGTGGAGGCCAAGCAGATGCCCGGCTGGATCGGTCAGCGCCTCAAGCAGGCGGGCATCCGCGCCAACCGCGCCGCCATCGACATCCTCGCCGACCGGGTGGAGGGCAACCTGCTGGCGGCGGTGCAGGAAATCGAGAAGCTCAAGCTGCTCGCCCCCGAGAGGGAGATCGATGCCGACACCATGTCCACGGTGGTGGCGGACAGCGCCCGCTACAGCGTGTTCACCCTGGTGGACAAGATCCTCGAGGGCGACCCCCAGGGGGCCGCCCGCAACCTCCGGGGCCTCCGGGAGGACGGCACCGACGCCATCGTCATCCTCTGGGCCCTGGCCCGGGAGCTGCGCACCCTGATCGCGGTGCAGGAGAGCGGCGAGCACGGCGACGGCGCCCTGCGCAAGCACGGGGTCTGGGACAAGCGCCAGCCCCTGGTGAAGAGCGCCCTGCGGCGCATGAAACTGCCCCATCTGCGCCTGCTGTTGCGCCAGGGGGCGGCCATCGACCGGGCCATCAAGGGCATGCGCCGGAGCGACCCCTGGGAGGACCTCGCCTCCCTGGTGCTCGGTTTCGCCGGCACCCCGACCCTCAACGCCGCCAACACCCGGCTGGGGATCGGCGAGTAGACCCGGTCGGGCAGCTCCCCGGCTGGCAAATCCCCCGTATCCGCTTACACTCAGGGCTCATCCACCGCCACCGGGAAATCACCATGCAGGAGCAACGCAGCGCCAGCGCCCTGGTCCTCGGGCTGTTCATCCTCGCCGGGCTCGCCGCCCTCGGCTATCTGCTCGGCAAGGCCGCCCTCGACTTCCGCCAGCTGGAGCGGGTGGTCACCGTCAAGGGCCTCGCCGAGCGGGAGTACCCGGCGGACGTGGTGATCTGGCCGCTGCAGTTCACCGAGGCCGGCAACGATCTCGAGGCCCTCTACACCCGCCTCGACGACAACAGCGCCCGCATCCGCGCCTTTTTACAGGAGCGGGGCGTGGAGCCCGGGGAGATCAGCCTGTCGCCCCCCGCCATCGTCGACAAGTCGGCCCAGGCCTACAACAGCGGCGCCGTCGGCGAATTCCGCTACACCGCCACCCAGGCGGTGACGGTGTACTCCCCCCGGGTCGAGGCGATTCGCCCGCTGATGAACGCCCTCGGTGAGTTGGGCAAGGCCGGCATCGTGTTCACCGGCAACGACTATCAGGCCCGCACCGAGTACCTCTTCACCCGCCTCAACGACGTCAAGCCGGCGATGATCGAGGAGGCCACCACCAAGGCCCGGGAGGTGGCGGAGAAATTCGCCGCCGATTCCAACAGCCGCCTCGGCAAGATCCGGTCCGCCACCCAGGGCCAGTTCACCATCAGCGACCGGGACAGCAACAATCCCCACATCAAGAACGTGCGGGTGGTCTCCACGGTGGAGTACTATCTCGCCGACTGAAAAGCCCTCGCCCTCTCACCCAACAACCCCACGGAACCCTGTATGTTCGAATGGCTCGCCAGCCCCGAGGCCTGGATGGCTCTCGCCACCCTCGCCGCCCTGGAAATCGTCCTCGGCATCGACAACATCATCTTCATCTCCATCCTGGTGGGCCGCCTGCCGGAACACCAGCGCAATGTGGCCCGCAACCTCGGCCTCGGCCTTGCCATGGCCACCCGGCTGTTGCTGCTGGCCAGCATCGCCTGGGTGATGGGCCTCACCGACACCCTGTTCAGCGTCCTCGACCATGAAATCTCCGGGCGCGACATCATTCTCATCGGCGGCGGCCTGTTCCTGCTGTTCAAGGCCACCCACGAGATCCACAACAGCCTGGAGGGCAGCGACGCTGTCGCCACCGGGCCGGCGGTTGCCGCCGCCAGCTTCGGCATGATCCTGGTGCAGATCGCGGTGCTCGATATCGTCTTCTCGCTGGACTCGGTGATCACCGCGGTGGGCCTTGTCAGCGAGATCTCCATCATGGCCATCGCCATCATCCTGGCGGTGCTGGTGATGCTGTTCGCCGCCAGGTCCATCGGCGAGTTCGTCGACCGCCACCCCACCATCAAGATGCTGGCGCTGTCGTTCCTGATCCTGGTGGGGGTGACCCTGATGGTGGAAGGGTTCGAAGTCCATGTGCCCAAGGGCTACATCTACTTCGCCATGGCGTTTTCGGTGGTGGTGGAGATGCTCAATATCCGCCTGCGCAAGAAGTCCGACAGGGCGGTGGTGCTGCACAGGGAAATGCCCCTGCCCTGACCCGGTGGCGCCCGCCCAGGGCGGGCGCCACATTCCTCAGCCCATGGGCTTCTTGCCCACCCAGGTGACCTTGTAGAGGTCCCGGCGGCGATCCAGGTAGTTGCGCACCGAGCCCTCGTTCTGCAGCTGGTTGAGCTTTTGCAGGTCGAGGTCGACGATCAGGGTCATCTCGGTGTTGGGGGTGGTCTCGGCGACGATGGCATCGTGGGGAAAGGCAAAGTCCGACGGCGAGAACACCGCCGCCTGGGCGTACTGGATATCCACGTTGTCCACCTTGGGGAGGTTGCCGGTGCTGCCGGCGATCACCACGTAGCATTCGTTCTCGATGGCCCGGGCCTGGGCGCAGCGGCGCACCCGCAGGTAGCCGTTCTTGGTGTCGGTCCAGAACGGCACGAACAGGATGCGCACGTCCTCCTCCGACAGGAGCCGCGCCAGCTCGGGGAATTCCACGTCGTAGCAGATCAGGATGCCGATGCGGCCGAAGTCGGTGTCGAAGGCCTGCAGCACGTCGCCGCCCTGCATGATCCAGTCCTTCTTCTCGTGGGGAGTGGGGTGGATCTTGGTCTGGTAGTCGATGGTGCCGTCGCGGCGGCACAGGTAGCTGACGTTGTAGAGCTCGTCGTTCTCCACCACCGGCATGGAGCCGGCGATGATATTGATGTTGTAGCTCACCGCCAGGCGCGAGATTTCGCCGAGGATCTGCTCGGTGAAGCCCGCCAGGTACCAGACCGCGTCGATGGAGCTGACGTGGCGTTCGAGGCCCATCAGCGGCGCGTTGAAAAACTCGGGGAACAGCGCCACGTCGCACTTGTAGTCGGACAGGGCGTCGACGAAATACTCCACCTGCTGGAGCAACTCCCCCACGTCCTGGAAATAGCGCATCTGCCACTGCACGCAGCCCACCCGGGCGGTCTTCTTGCGGGCGCCGATCAGCTTCGGCTCGGTGGGGCTGTAGTAGATGTTGTGCCATTGCAGCAGGGTGGCGTAGCCCTTCGACTCCTTGTCCTCCGGCAGGTAGGCGGACAGCACCCGGCGCACCTCGAAGTCGTTGGCGAGCTGGAAGCTCAGGGTCGGATCGTGGATGTCCTTGTTCTTGACCTTCTCGATGTACTCGTAGGGGGACATCTCCCGGGCGTACTTCTGGTAGTTGGGGATGCGCCCGCCGGCGATGATCGACTTGAGGTTGAGGTTGCGGCACAGCTCCTTGCGGGCCTCGTAGAGGCGGCGCCCGAGGCGCAGGCCCCGGTACTCGGGATCGACGAACACATCCACGCCGTAGAGCACGTCGCCGTTGGGGTCGTGGGTGGTGAGGTAGGCGTCGCCGGTGATCTCGTCGTAGGTGTGCTGGTCGCCGAACTGTTCGTAGTCGACGATCACCGCGAAGGCGGCGGCCACCACCCTGCCGTTGTCCTCGATGCAGATCTGCCCCTCGGGGAAGGTGGACAGCTGGGTGAGGTATTTCTTGCGGGTCCAGGCGCCGCCCACCTGGGTGTAGACCCTGTCCATCACCGATTTGATATCGCCGTAATCCTCCGCCTCCAGGTGGCGAAGCTTGAGATGGCGATCGACGCTGCCGTCGTCGCCGCTGTTGGCAACCGTCTCCATGTGACTCCCTTTTCACTGTGGCGGGCGTTTCATCATACCCGCCGCGACCACTGGTGGCGACCCGGGCACCACCGGTCGCCCGCCGCCGGCATGTAAGATAACTGACACTTAGCGCTCCTATGCTTGCCCCCACTTGGCACAGGAGAGACCACCATGAAAAATTCCGCGGGCGAGCACAACGCCGTCACCGATGGCGTGCTCGCCGATCTGTTCTGGAAATTGCGCCTGCGCATGGAATCCCGCAACGGCGTCGCCCTCGACATCCATCGCCTGCGCAAGGAGTCCCAGTACCGGGACGACTCCCTGGCCCGGGCGACGGCCTCCGGCGACCCGGAACTCGCCGCCCTGGCGGACAGCATTCGCCAGCGCCTCGCCCAACTGCGCGATCCCGAGGGTGCCGCCACCCCGTCCCGCCCGGGAGGCCGGCGCGCCGGCCTCGCCATCGCCGCGGGGGTCATCGCCCTGGCGGCGGCCGCGGGCCTGTACTTTCTCGGCGGCGGCAATGGCGAGGTCAGCCCCGCGCCGGTGGCGAGCACCGCCCCGCCCGCGGCCCGGGCGGCCCCGGCAGCAAAGCCCGACGCCCCGCCCCGCACCCTGTTCCGCATCCACGGCTCCAACACCCTGGGGGAAGAGCTGGCGCCGGCCCTGGTGAAGGACTACCTGGCCTCCCAGGGCGGCGAGGACATCGCCGTCGCCGCCACCGACGTGGCCCGGGAAGCCCGGATCGAGGCGCGCATCGGGGGTGAGCCTGTGGCGGTGGAAATCCACGCCCACGGCTCCAGCACCGCCTTCGTCGACCTCGCCGCCGGCAGCACCGACATCGGCATGTCGTCGCGGCGCATCAAGGCCGAGGAAGTGGACCAGCTCAAGGCCGAACTGGGCGACCTCAGCCAGTCCGGCGCCGAGCATGTGATCGCCCTCGACGGCCTGGCAGTGATCGTCCACCCCGCCCTGCCGGTGGGAGAACTGACGGTGGACACCATCGCCCGGCTGTTCGCCGGCGAGATCACCAACTGGCGGGAGCTGGGGGGCCCCGATCTCGCCGTGGAACTGTTCGCCCGGGATGGCAACTCCGGCACCTGGGACAGCTTCGAATCCCTGGTGCTGAAACCCCAGGGCCGCGAGCTGGCGCCGGCGGCGCGGCGCTTCGAGTCGAGCCAGGAGCTGTCCGACGGCGTGTCCGCCACCCCGGGTGCCATCGGCTTCATCGGCCTGCCCTACGTGCGCCAGGCGAAGCTGCTGGCGGTGTCCGGCGGCGAGGGCACGCTCCCCGTCTTCCCCAACAACTTCACCGTCAGCACCGAGGACTACGCCCTGGCGCGGCGCCTCTACCTGTACCTGCCCGCCACCAGCACCAACACCGAGGCGCGGGCCTTCATCGACTTCGTGCGCAAGGCCGAGGGCCAGGACGTGGTGGCGGAGGTGGGCTTCATCTCCCAGACCATCAGCGCCACCCGCCCCACCCTGGCGGCGGACCTGCCCTACGACTACCTGAAACTCACCGAGAACGCCCAGCGCCTGTCGGTGAACTTCCGCTTCGAGCCGGGCAGCGACCGGATCGACAACAAGGGCCAGCGGGACCTGGACCGCCTCGCCGACTTCATCCTCGCCAACCCGGGCAAGCGGGTGATGCTGCTCGGCTTCACCGACAGCGTCGGCAACCCGGAGCAGAACCTCAAACTGTCCCAGGCCCGCGCCGAACTGGTGGGTCGGGAACTGATGAAATTCGGTATTTTCCCCTACCAGGTGAACGGCTTCGGCGCCGCCGCCGCGGTGGCCTCCAACGACAACGTCGAGGGCCGCAACCGCAATCGGCGGGTGGAGGTTTGGGTGATTTGAGGTTTGAAGTCTGACGCTCGACGTCTGACGCTGGGGGCAGTACTTCCCGGAGGCCGCACCGATGGCGACCAACGGGGTACAGAGGGTGGAAGGCTGCACAATCCCAGGCGTCGCGCGGAGCTTGAGCGTCAGACGTCCAGCGTCAGACGTCAGACCGCTTTTTAGGCATAATCCCCAACACCACTCACCGGGGATAAGCCATGGACACGGAATACAGCCTGCTGCTGGCCCATTTCACCCACATCGGCATCGCCATCGCCCTCGGCCTTCTGGTGGGCAGCGAGCGGGGCTGGCATGAGCGGGGGCTGGCGGAGGGCTCCCGGGTAGCGGGCATTCGCACCTTCACCCTGGTGGCACTGCTCGGCGCGGTGGTGGCCGCCGGCGCCAGCGGCCTGCCCCTGTTCCAGCGCTGGCTGGTGAGTGCCCTGGTGTTCCTGCCGGTGGCGCTGTTGCTGGTGGTGGGATTTCTGCAGTCGTCCCGCCACGACGACAACGTCAGCATCACCGGCGAGATCGCCGCCATGCTGACCTACTGGCTGGGGGTGCTGCCCGCCTTCGACCTGGCCCTGCCGGCGGCGGCGAGCGCGGTGATCGTCGCCCTGTTGCTGCACCTGAAGGAGACCCTCCACCGCCTGCTCACCACCCTCGACCACAGCGAGCTGCTGGGCACCCTGCAGTTCCTGCTCGCCTCCCTGGTGCTGCTGCCGCTGTTGCCCAATCAGGGCTTCGGCCCCTGGGGGGCGCTCAACCCCTATCAGCTGTGGTGGATGGTGGTGCTGATTTCCGGACTGTCCCTGGTGGGCTACTTCGCCATGCGCCTCGCCGGCCCCCGCACCGGGGTATTGGCCACCTCCCTGACGGGCGGCCTGGTGTCGTCGACCGCGGTGACCCTCAGCCTGTCCCGGCTCCACGGAGACCTCAAGGACACCCCCACGGTGGCGGCGGGCATTCTCCTCGCCTGCGCCACCATGTTCGCCCGCATCATGGTGGTGATCGCGGCACTGCGCCTCGATCTGCTGCCGGCGCTGGCGATCCCCGCCGGCGCCGGCCTCGCCATCCTGCTGCTGGCCGCCTGGCGCCAGTGGCGCCGGGGAAGCGGCCCAGTGGCGGGGGCCGGGCCCCAGGTGCGCAACCCCTTCCAGCTGGTGCCGGCGCTGCAGTTCGCGGCCCTGCTGGGGGTGGTGATGTTCGCCGCCGAGGCCCTCGGCCACTGGCTGGGGCAGGCGGGGCTCTACGCCCTGTCCCTGTTCACGGGCCTTGCCGACGTGGATGCCATCGTGCTGTCCCTGGCCCCCAAGGCGGGGACTGAGCTCGGCCCCGGGGTGGTGGTGCTGTGCGTGGCCATCGCCGCCGCCACCAACACGGTGATGAAGGGGGTCTACTGCCGCATCATTGCCGGGCCGGCCCTCGGCTGGCGGGTGCTGGTGCCGGCCGTCGCCAGCGCCCTCACCGTGGTGCTGGCGGCGCTGGCGCCGGTCATGGCCTGAACAGGTCGGGCACCCAGGCCGCCGGATCGGCGAGGGTGATGACACCCCCTGCCACCACCCGACAGCACACCCCTCCCCGCCACTCGGGCTCGAGGGCGGCGCGCAGGCCGGGGCAGGCCTCGTCCATGCGCCGGCAGGGATCGGTCTCGCCGCAGACCTCGAGGGTCAGGGCGCCGATGCGCAGCAGCCGGCCCATATCGTCGGGGCCGAACTCCAGCCCCCGCACCAGCAGGTTGGCGCGGCGGACGGTCCAGGGCAGGGGGCGACCGAGTTCGGCGCAGGCCCGCAGCCAGGCGGTCTCGCTCAGCACCGTGACCTGGCGCTTGCCGGGCCTGCCGCGACTGTCCCCGGCGAGGCCGGCGTCCCGGCTGACGACACAGCGGGAGAGGGGCTCCATGGGGGCGCGGGCCCCGGCGCGAATGGCAATGCCGACAAGGGAACTCATGGTATCCACCGAAAACAGGGCCAGGGCGCACCCTACCCATTTTAGCCCGCGCCGCAAAGCGCAAGTCGCACCATCCCGACCGCCCGGGGTCTGTACAGTATCCACCCGCCCCCACCACCCGGGGAGCGAGCGTTCGACAAGCAAGGAGAATCCATGACCCTCGGCGGCACCGCCTATTTCTGGCGCGGACTGAGACTGCTCGGCAAGCCCGGCATCCGCCCCTTCGTGATCATCCCCCTGGCCATCAACCTGCTGCTCTTTGCCGTCACCACGGCGCTGCTGGTGGACCGCCTCGACGCCCTGTTCGCCTGGCTGCAGGGGCAGCTGGGGGACTGGCTCGCCTGGCTGTTGTGGCTTTTGTGGCTGGTGGTGGCCGCGATCTGGCTGTTGATCTACGGCTACAGCTTTGCCCTCATCAGCAACCTCATCGCCTCGCCGTTCTACGGCCTGCTGGCGGAACGGGTGGAACGGCATCTGCGGGGCGAGATCCGCGCCGAGCCCCTGAGCGCCGGCGCCCTGCTGGCCCTGACCCGCCGCACCCTGGCGCGGGAGCTGCACAAGATCGCGTACTTTCTGCCGCGCCTGCTGGGCATTGTGCTGCTCACCCTGATACCCGGTATCGGGCTGCTGGCGCCCCTGCTCTACTTTGCCTGGGGCGCCTGGTCCCTGGCGCTGCAGAACCTGGATTTCGCCGCCGACAACAACGCCGTGCCCTTCCCCCGGCTGCGGGAGCGCTGCCGGCAGCAGCGGGGGTTGACCCTGTCCTTCGGCGCCCTGGCCATGGCGACCTTCTCGGTACCCCTGGTCAACCTGGTGGCCGTACCCGCCGCCGTGGCGGGGGCCACCGCCCTGTGGGTGGAGCGCATCGCCGACAGGGAATCCTGACGCCCCCCCTATGCCACCGGGGGCGTTTTCGCTTTAATGCACCAGCGACCCCGAGGGCCGCATCCGACCACGACAACGACGGACCACCGCCATGCCCCCATTACCCATCAAGCGCGACAGCGCCTACGACGCCCAGCAAATGGCCGATTACCTCGCGGCCGCGCGGATTCCCCTGCGCCTCGCCTGCAACGGCGGCAACGGCTTCCCGCTGGTGGCGTCCCACTGGTTCGAATACCGGGACGGCGCTTTCTACCTCGCCATTCACCAGAACTCCCGGGTGGCGTCACTGCTCGACCAGAACCCCCTGTGCGGCTTCGAGATCGCCGCCGACACCATTCCCTACCGGGGCGTGCGCGGCCAGGGCACCGTGACCTTGAGCCGCCAGGGCGCCGCCGCCCAGCTCGACACCCTGATCATGCGCTACCTGGACAAACGGGAGAGCAGGCTGGCGCAATGGCTGCTGGGGCGGGCCGACGAGGAGTACGTGGTGCGCATCGCTCCCTCCTGGATCACCAGCTGGGATTTCAGCGAGCGCATGGGATCCTGACGGGCGGAGACGACACCTGTTAACCGCTCCCGGGGCCTGCTACCCTTGGCACCCACCGGGAACCGACAAGGAGCCTTCGCCGCCATGACAACCATCATTACCCTTGGCATCCTGATCCTCCTCGCCGGCTACGGCGCACTGATCTACAACAACCTCGTGGCCCTCAAGCACCGGGTGGCCAAGGCCTGGGCCAACATCGACATCCTCCTCAAGCAGCGCCACGACGAGCTGCCGAAGCTGGTGGAGACCTGCCGCCAGTACATGGCCTACGAGCAGGACACCCTGGCGCGCATCATCGAGGCCCGGGGCTCGGTGTCCAGCGCCCGGGAGGCCCGGGACATCGACGCCCTGGGGCGGGCCGAGACGAGCCTGCGGGCAGGCCTCGGCCAGCTGTTCGCCCTGGCGGAGAACTACCCGGAGCTCAAGGCCAACGACGCCTTCCAGCATCTCCAGGCGCGTATTTCCGATCTGGAGAACGGCATCGCCGACCGCCGCGAGCTCTACAACGATGCGGTCAACCTCAACAACATCCGCATCGAGCAGTTCCCCGACCTGCTGCTGGCCCGGGCCTTCGGCTTCGGCCCCTTCACCCTGCTGGAGTTCGCCGAGGAAGAATTGCGCGACCCGGACATCAAGGCCCTGTTCAACCCCTGAGGCGGCGCCCCCGGTGGAGGAGTTTTTCTGCGGCCCCTGCCTTGCCGCCATGCCGGCGGGCAAGTTCTACATGGGCCTCGCGCTGGCGTCGGGAGCGGCGCTGATCGGTCTTCACCAGGCCCTGCGGGGACTGTTCAAGGCGCGCCTGATCGAGGATATCCCCACCTCCCGCATCCGCTCCGCGAGCCAGGGCTACGTGGAGCTGATCGGCCTCGCCAGCGGCCGGGGTTCCACCCTCGCCAGCCCCCTCACCGCCAGCCCCTGCCTGTGGTGGCGCTACACCATCGAGCGCCTGGAGCGCTCCGGCAAGTCCCGACGCTGGCGGGTGGTGGAGAAGGGCCACAGCGAGGCACCGTTCTTCCTCGACGACGGCAGCGGCCTGTGCCGCATCGAGCCGGCGGGGGCGGAGGTGTCGTGCCTGAACCGCAAACGCTGGGAGGGAGGGGAGCGCAAGCCGGGCGCCGCCGCCAGCGCTAACACCGGCCTTATCGCCGCCCTCGGCCGCCTCGCCAGCCTCGGCGAGCGCTACCGCTACACCGAGCACCTGATCCGCGACGGCGATCCCCTCTACGTGCTCGGCCACTTCGAAAGCGACGCCACCGGCGCCCGTCTGCTGACCATCGACCAGGCGGCGGGACGGTTGATCCGCCAGTGGAAGACCGACTTCCCGCAACTGCTGGTGCGCTTTGACGGGGATGGCAACGGGGTACTGGACAGCGGCGAGTGGCAGGCGGTGACGGCGGCGGCGCGGCAGGCCGCCACCCGCGAGCAGAGGGACGGCGCCGCCGCGCCCCCGGACCACAGCCTGCGGGCGCCGGAGGACGGCGGCCTGCCCTACCTGATCGGCAGTCACGCCCAGGAACAGCTGGCCCGCCAGTTTCGCTGGCGGGCCGGGGGGTTCGCGCTGTTGTTC
>Ga0265293_10002567_pt1 | contig 35884 bp, 24 predicted proteins | sample Munlanlewell138R_FD_192505 | JGI IMG/M metagenome (GOLD analysis project Ga0265293, IMG submission 192505) | Leachate microbial communities from a municipal landfill in Southern Ontario, Canada - Leachate well 138R | ecosystem: Engineered > Solid waste > Landfill > Unclassified | place: Canada... | reverse complement strand
AGGTGGTGTTCACCACCACTGCCGGCGACATACTGGAGGGCTCCTATACCGTTCTGGCGGACGGGAGCTGCGAGTACCAATACGAGTACTTTCTTCCCTATGAGATTGGGGTTGACAGTGAGGCGATCGGTGAGGAATCCGGCACCAAGACGGGTGCGGAGCAGGGCAGCGAGAGCGTGGCACTTGGTTCTCTGAGCCTGGCATTAGCGGACTTTGTCAGCTACCAGGTGAGCGGAGACGCCTCGGGCTGGACGCTGACCGGCGAGGTATCCGATGTGGCGGCCTTCCTTGGCAGTGCCGTTGGCACGGGCAACGTGAGCGTGGAGATTGTGACAAACGACACCGCCGTGATCCAGGTCACGCTGGACTATGCCGTGGCAGGTGGCACGGTCTCGATTGTGACCGATTATACTTATTGATTTTCCACGCCCCGCCCGAAAGCGTTTAGTAAACGCTTTCGGGCGGGGCACAGGCGCTTGGTTGCGGCACCGGTGTTTCGCAATAACAAAGTTTTCGCAGAGGTAGAAAAGGCGTGCTGCGCTTCTTGGTACCAAACGAAAACTTTTGTTTTATGAAAGAGGATTGATTTATGCAAAGGTTACACCATCATTTCAAAAGCAAGGTGGCAATCACCGTTGTGGTGTTGCTGCTCCTTACTTTGTCTCTTTTTTATGTGCTGGCAGGTGCCGAGGAGGCACCTGAGGCGTGGGACGGCACGGTTGCCACCGAATTTGCCGGCGGCACGGGCACGGCGGCAGATCCATGGCTGATTGAAAATGGCGCGCAACTGGCGTTGATGGCACAACGCGTCAACGGCGACACAACCAGCGGCACGATCTACCGCAAGGGCTTTTACAAGCTCACCGCTGACATTGTGCTTAACGCAGGCGCCTTTGCGGAGGACGGCACTTGGTCGGAGGAGGGCACCCCTCACCAGTGGACACCCATTGGGACCGATGCCAAAAAATTCTGGGGCAACTTTAACGGCGACGGCCACACCATTTCCGGACTGTATATCGATGGCAATACAGCAGGATTTATCGGCCTGTTCGGCTACGTTTTGTCCTCGGATATCTATGACTTTGATGTAGTCAACAGCTATGTGAACAGCACTGGTGACAATGTCGGCCTGATCATTGGTGCTGTGCGGGGGTCCGGAGTCAAGCAAACCCTCTTGACCAATGTTACCGCGGACGGCTTTGTCTTTGGCCAATCCAGAGTGGGCGGCATTGCCGGTGTGGTGGAGCAATCCCAATATGATTACCGCAAGACAATTTTTCAGGACTGCACCAACTATGCGCAAGTCACCGGTACACTCACGGGGGCGGGCGGCATCGTGGGTAATTCCATCACGATAGAGTTGAACCGCTGTATCAACTATGGTGAGATCAACGGTGTCAACAGCGTGGGCGGCCTTGGCGGCTATTACGGCGCGACAACTACAACCATTGGCACACAGGATGAAAGCTCTTACTTCAGCAGCATGAACTACGGCGCCGTGAAGGGCAGCGGTAGCAGCGTGGGCGGCATTTACGGAAAGTTCAATCTTTCCAGGGGCTCACAAGTCCGCATTACCAACTGCCTCAATGCTGGTTCTGTAGAGGGACTGAATGAAGTAGGAGGCATAATCGGTATCGTCCTCACGCCGAGCACCACCGGTCGGTATGTGACGGTATTAAATAGCTTGATGATGGGTACTGTCACTGCGGCTGAGGGACAGCTTGATGTTGGTATGCTGATTGGTCGGGCTTCTGCTACCGGCACTAACAGCAAGGTACAGACCACCTACAGCTACTATTTGCCCATGGGCGAGCTTGCTCCGGTTGGCACCACCACGGGCAACGTGCTGACCAGTGCCTATGCGATCACTGAGGCACAACTGAATGGCACATCCACCGACATCATCGATGAGACATTGACTCACACCAACACCACAAGTGTGGTGATGGCGCTGAACAACCTGCTGGCTGAGGTGGGCTCTATTTCCCACAGTAGCTGGATTTTGGTGGACGGGGCACCGCAGATTTACCGTCCCTACACGCCGCAGTACACCGTGACACCCGCCGACACAACCAACGGTGAGATGGCGATTGTCTCGATGACAAACGGCTTTTTCCCGGATGATTTCCCCGCAACTGTGTATAGTGCCGAAACCATTCTGGGCTTTACCGTGACAGCAAACGAGGGCTACCTCACGCAAGCCGTTTCCTATACCTATCAGGATAGTGAAGGTGTGACGCAAACCCTCACACTTGCCCCCGACAGCGAGGGCGTGTACACCTTTGAGATGCCGGCAGCAGCCGTGACGATCAACCTGACCTTCATCGCGACAGATGCTGAGGGTGTGTATGCCATTACTTACCTTGCGTGTGAGGGCGTGACCCAGTGGTCTGCCTATCTGCCCACGCACCATTTTGTGGGGCAGGATACCCTGATTCCTCAACCTGTCAAGGAAGGGGGAAGCATCTTCATGGGCTGGCTGGTCAACGACTCCGAGGAGCCGGTGATGGCTTTGACCCTGGGAGCGGACGACTACACGGCAGAGATCACCCTGACGGCTACCTGGCAGGAAAAGCAGGAAATTGAATTAGACGGCGAAGTGCAAAACAGCACCTATCTTGGCAGTGCCATCGCCTATGTGCCGACCGGTACCGACGCCACCCTGCCCGGCTACACCATCAGCTACCTGGTGGTCGGCGAGTGGACGCAGGTGGCACCTGTCAATGCGGGTACCTACAGTGTGAAGCTCGAGCGCACGGAGGATGACGAATATAAGGCGTATGCGCAAGAGATCCCGGGGGGACTGGTGATCGACAAAGCGGCGAGCGGGATCACCGATATCAGTGATTTGAGCCGTGTGTACAATGCTCAACCTGTCGGCACCCCTACCTATATCCGGACGGGCGACGGCGCGGTCAGCATTGAGTACTACGACAGTGAAAACCACAAGCTGGATAGCGCACCTGTCAACGCCGGCAGCTATAAGGTCAAAGTGATAGTCGCCGCGAGCGACAACTACTACGGCGCGACGGCCGAGGTCGGCTTTACCATTGCCAAGGCACTCATCAACATGGCCGGGGTCAGTTGGAATTATACCGCCGCTTTTGTGTATAACAGGTCGCTCTTCAGGGTGGAGCTGACAGGTCTGCCTGCGGGTGTGACAGCTGCCTACTCAGGCAATACCGCCACGGATGCCGGTACCTACACCGCTTCCGTGACCTTTACCTATGACAGTGACAATTACGAGTCCATTGCCATGGATGATTTGACCTGGACCATCAACAAAGCATCCCTGGCGGGGCTGCTCGGCTGGGACTACGAAAGTGCCTTCACTTATGACGGCACCGCCAAGACGGTGTCGGTACTCGGGTTGCCCGGGGACGTGACGGTCAATTATACGGACAACACCGGCACGGGCGCCGGTACCTATACGGCAAAGGCTACTTTTGTATACAATCCCGACAACTACGAGAGTATCTCCCTGGCAGACCTGGCGTGGGAGATTACGAAAGCGACCATTGACATGTCCGGGGTGGCATGGGATTATACGGTACCCTTTACGTACAGCGGCAGTTCCTACACCGTGGCACTGACGGGGTTGCCGGCGGGTGTGAGCGCACACTACACGGGCAACACCGGCACGGGCGCCGGTACCTATACGGCAAAGGCTACTTTTGAGTACGATACGGACAACTACGAGAGTATCTCCCTGGCAGATCTGGCGTGGGAGATTACGAAAGCGACCATTGACATGTCCGGGGTAGCATGGGATTATACGGTACCCTTTACGTACAGCGGCAGTTCCTACACCGTGGCGCTGACCGGGTTGCCGGCGGGTGTGAGCGCACACTACACGGGCAACACCGCCACGGGCGCCGGTACCTATACGGCAGGGGCTACCTTTGAGTACGATACGGACAACTACGAGAGTATCTCGGTGGCAGACCTGGCGTGGGAGATTGCGAAAGCGACCATTGATATGTCCGAGGTAGTATGGGACTACCCGGAGCCTTTCGTTTACAGTGGTGCGCCTTTTACGGTGTCTTTGACGGGCTTGCCTGCGGTGGTGAGTGCCACTTATGAGGGCAACAGCGCGACCGATGCCGGCAGTTATACCGCGACAGTGACACTGGTGTATGATGAGGGAAACTATGAGGTTGCCGCTATCCCTGCGCTTGAGTGGGTCATCCAAAAAAGATCACTGGCGGATGTGGTGCGATGGGACTATACCGTGCCCTTCACGTACAACGGTACCGAGCGGACGGTGCTGCTGCTGGGCTTGCCCGCGGATGTGAGTGCGAGCTATACGGGCAATACCGCCACCCTGATTGGCCACTACACCGCGACGGTGACGTTTACCTATGGCAGTGACAACTATGAAGCGCTCGAGCTGGAACCGCTGGAGTGGATGATCAAAGAATCGGACAGCAAGCTGCGCACCCAGATGCAGAAAAAACTGGACGAGTATGTCAAACTCAAGAGGATGACAGGGAAATTCAACGCGCTGAAAGAAGCGTATGCCTCCTATGAGTTGCTGGAGGACAAGGAAGCGCAAGCGGCGGTGGATTTGCTGACTACCTTCCAGAGCTATCTGGAGGCGTACAACGCCAAAGTGGCAGCATGCAATGAGGCGATGTCCGAGGCCATGGAAGTCTCCGCCACCCTCCTCTACCAGTTGAAAGAGACGGAAAGTATCAAAGCCACCGTGGCAGACATTCGCTCCAAGCTGGAGTCGGATGAGGAGGACTGAAGACTTCCCGGACAGCCCGCCGCACGGCTACCCGCGCGGCGGGGCCTTGATTGGCAAGCGGCACGGGACAGCCGGGGGAACGGGGAGCCCCGTCTTCCATCAAGCACCCCGGCCATGACCGAGCATCTCCGCCACCCCGCACCCGTTTTTGTATCCTTTCGCACTTTCGTCGCGGCAGTGTGGGGGCGGGTGGAGAGGGACTTGCAGGAGAGTGGAATCGCTGAAAGGGCGTGAAAAAAATCACGCCCTTTCTTTTTCGGCATTCTACGACAGAAAATGAGGGAAAAATACCCGAAAAGGGGGTTAATTTTTCTTAACCCCCCTGTACAAATGGTGTTTTATCGTATATACTAACTAAAATGAAGACCATATGAGGGGTAGGAATGGACAAACTGCGACATGATTTGGAGCAGCTTCGAAACAAGCAGGGCTTCATCTGCGATATGGACGGCGTAATTTATCATGGCAATCGCATGATAGACGGTGCGGTTCAGTTTGTAAATTGGCTGTTTGAGAACAATAAGAAGTTCTTATTTCTTACCAACAGTTCGGAACGCTCCCCCCGCGAGCTGGCTGAGAAGCTGGAACGCATCGGTTTGAGTATCAGCCCTGACCACTTTTATACCAGCGCACTGGCCACCGCTTCTTTTTTGAGTAGTCAAACGCCGGGAGGCTCTGTCTATGTGATAGGGGAGCCCGGTCTGGTAAATGCTCTTTATGAGGCGGGGTTTTCCATGAATGATGTCAATCCGGACTATGTGGTCTTTGGGGAAACCCGGTCGCTCAGCTATGAGAAAATGGTGCTCGCCGTGCGGCTGATACAAAAGGGCGCGAAACTGGTCGCCACCAACAGCGACCTGACCTGCCCCTCCGACACGGGGGTCTTGCCTGCCTGCCGTGCGCTGGTCTCGCCCATCGAGATGACCACGGGGAAGCAGGCCTACTATGTCGGCAAGCCCAATCCCTTGATGATGCGGCACGCGCTCAAGCGCTTGGGGTGTCACTATACCGACGCCGTGATTATCGGCGACCGCATGGACACCGACATCATCGCAGGGCTGGAAAGCGAGCTGGACACGGTACTGGTGCTGACCGGCGTGACCAACCTTGACAATATCGGCACTTTCTCGTTTTCTCCCAAATACATTCTCAATCATGTGGGGGAAATCGCCGGAGATACCATCCCCGGCGCCTGACGGCATTTCCCCCCCTGTCTCCTCCCCCGTTTTGCGGAGCGGGCGCCGCTTGCGGGGCAAACCTCCTCCCTTGAGGCAGACTTCACCTGCCCGCAGGGGCGCTCAAGGGTGCCCCCGACCGACAACCCCTTGTTTTGTCGGGAACTATCACGACTGAAAGGCCTACCATGAACACATATATCGTATTGGCGTGTATTCTCGGCGCGGCGCTCTTGTGGCAGCTTGCCCTGCGCCTGTGGGCAAGAAAGTGTCCCGCCCGCATCTCCGAGTATCAGGAAAAGGCGAGCAAAGGCTTATCGGTTGCGCTCTTTTTCGTGTATGTGCTGTTTTTGTTTATTCAGGACAATTTTCGTGATGTGCGCGCGATGCAGGGCTCGCTGTACGACACTCGCCTGACTGTTTGGCTCTTGGTCTTGCGCTGGCTGACTGTGTTGAGTGGCGCCCTGTGTATTATCGCGCCCTTTTTTGAGAAGCGGTCGGCGCAGGATTTTCTGGCCTTTGTGCCGCCTTTCGTGGTGGCGGCCAACATTCTTTCACTGGACTATACGCTGAACAGTGCGGTGGGTACCACCAAGCTCACCACCCCCTATGCACTGCTGCTGCTTGCCCAACTGGTGCTGATCAGCCTGATCTGGATGCACCACTTTGCCCGGGCAGTGCGGAAAAAACCGCAAAACCCCCTGCAAAGGGCGGGCAAAGTACTGGGGCTGGTGTTGCTCTACGCCCTGCCTTTCATGCCGGTGTATGCGCTGGAGCTCTTGTTCGGCCCGGGGGGACAAAAAACGGCGGACTTCACGCTCACCCATCGGTTGTTAATTTACTCCTGCTTTGTGATCCCCGTGGTCGCCTATGTTGCCACGCGCAAGCAGAGCATCAAGGAGCGCAAGTTTTTGCTGGTCATGCTCTCGCTCAGCGGTTTTGTCCAGTATTTCTATGACCGTAGCTTTCACCTGACCTCCCTGCCACTGCACTTGTGCAACACCGCCATTGTGCTGATGTTTGTGGCGTTTGTGTTCCAGATTAAGAGTGTTTTTTACTTTACGTATCTGGTAAATGTGCTGGGGGCATTCCTGGCCGTGGTGTTGCCCAACCACAGCACCCCGCTGTTCCAAACCAGTGCGGTGGCGTTTTGGTACAATCATATTTATGCGTTTATCCTGCCCATCATGGGTGTGGCGCTGGGCGTGTTCGGACGCACCAACTTCAAGGCGATGAAAAAAGCCATCGGTGCCTTTACGGGCTATTTTGTGGTGGTGGCGTTTTTGAACGCGTGGATTAACAACTACTATAAAGTGGACTATTTTTTTCTGTATGGTAGTACATACACCGATAAATTTGCCTTTGTCATCCCACTGAAAAGCAACTATATCTGGACGATCCAGATGGGGAACACGCCTCTGAAATTCTTCTGGCTGTACCAGCTGCTGGTCTATGTGATATTTACAGGGCTGATGTTTGTCATCTGGGGCATTTATGCCTACCTGTTCAAGGTGTCGGACGCTCACAAGGAATTGGCAAAGCGCAGGCTTCAGGCAAAGGTAGACACAGGCGAACTGATGAAAGAAATGAGGGGCAGGCCGCTGAGCGAGCCCCTGCGTCCGGAGGGAGTTGGCATGATCAAGTTCCATAACTTTTCGAAAATATATAGCGGCAGTACCGTGAAGGCCGTGGACAATTTCAGCCTCGAGGTGTACGGCGGGGAGATTTTCGGCTTTCTCGGGCACAACGGGGCGGGGAAGTCCACCACAATCAAGAGCCTGGTGGGGATCCAGCCTATCACCGAAGGGCGAATTGAGGTGGAGGGATACGACGTGGCGCGCCAGTCGCTGGAGGCCAAGCTGCACATCGGGTATGTGTCCGACAACCACGCCGTGTATGAAAAGCTGACCGGGCGCGAGTATATCAACTATGTGGCCGACCTGTATATGGTTGATGAGGAACAGCGCAAGGTGCGGCTGAACAAGTACCTGCAGATGTTCGCCTTAGAGGATGCGGTGGACAGGGAGATCAAGGGGTATTCCCACGGCATGAAGCAAAAGATCATGGTGATCTCCGCCCTGATTCATAACCCTGCCGTATGGGTGCTGGACGAACCGCTGACCGGACTCGACCCCACCAGCTCCTACCAGATCAAGCAGTGTATGATGGAGCATGCGGCGGCGGGCAATATTGTCTTTTTCAGTAGCCATGTCATTGAGGTGGTGGAAAAAATCTGTGACCGTGTCGCCATCATCAGCGGCGGCGTCCTGCGGCAGGTCAGCACCATGGACGAAATCCGCGCCAGCGGCAAGTCGCTGGAGGAGACCTACCTGCAGTACGGTCAGGAAAATGAAAAATCGAGCACAGCCACCTGACACATGATGATTGAAGTCGAGGGAATATGTTAAAACAACTGAGAAAGCGGATGGCAGACAGCCTTCACAGAATCGGCACTCTGTACCGGATGCAAACAGGCGATATCATCCGCACCAAGGAGCAATTGGGGCGCGGAAAACGCGCATTCCTGACCTTCCTGCGGTTTTGTGTCGTGGTGGTGGTCACGGCGGCGCTGACTTTTCTGCTAAGTTTTTTGGCTGATACCTTTGCATTCAGCCTGCACACCAACCTGCTTGCTTCCATCTTTCTGATTTTGCAGTTGGTGAGCGTTGTCTCCAACATCAGCACCATACAAAGCGTGCTGTATACCAACAAAGAAAACGCCATGCTGCTGGCGTTCCCCTGTTCGTACAAAGAAATTGCCGCCAGCAAAATTGCGATTTTCTGCCGTACCGAGCTGGGGCGCAACTGTTACTTTCTGTTGCCCTTCATGCTCGCGTTTGGACTCGCCGGCGGCTGCCCCTTATCCTATTGGCTGGCGCTGCTACCCGTCTGGCTGTACCTGAGTTTGCTGCCGGTCGCCGTCTCGATTTTCTTCGCCAATGTGTGGCTGTACGGCAAGCGGGTGATTCAGTCAAACACCGTGCTGTACGCGGTGTTCCTGGTGGCGTGCTTCGTGGGACTGTTTTTTGTCGCACGGGCGCTGGTCATGACCCTGCCCAACCCCTTGCGCGTGGTCCAGCAATATGATGTGTATCTGAAAAAGCTCAACGGGCTGTTCGCGGAGATTGCCGGCTATGCATGGTATTATAATCATTTAGCCAAACTATTGTTTGGGCAACGGGTATGGCTGTATGCCCTGCTACCCGGCGGTGTGTTGCTCTTCTTTGTGTTGCTCAACCACTATGCCTCGCTCCCCTTTTATTTCAGCGCGGTCAGCTCCTCCGCAGAGCGCAGCAGCCGCCAGAAGCGGATACGCGCGGCCCAACACAAGGATTCGCTCCTGTTGCGCCCCCAAAAGGACACCCACGCGCTGTACCTCACCTTTTTGCGCAAGGAATGGATTCTGACCTTTCGGGATTTGCAGAAATTGGCGTCTTTGATTGCCGCGCTGTTGGTGTTGCCCATTGTCTCATTTGTCATGAACTATGTGCTGACCACCATTAGGACCAGCAACATGGGCGACTTTATGACTGTTGCTTTCAACGTGATGATCAGCATCAGCCTGCTCTCTGCCTTCAACTCCGACTCCGCTTGCGCGCTGAGCATGGAGGGGATGGAGTTCGCCGTACTGAAAGCGGCACCCGGCAATATGATGTCGATCGCATGGGCAAAAATCACCCTCACCATGTTTGCCAACGCCGCCTCTATTCTGCTCACCATGGTGATGCTCTACTTTTCGACGGATATCACGGCGCTGAACCTGGGGCTGCTCGCGGTGGTGCTACTCCTGCTCAGCACCGGGCTGGTCTTTTGGAGCTTTGAGCTGGATGTGCGCCGCCCGCGCATCCATGACTATGCCGTGAAGGGCAACGCGGTCATCGACAACCCCAACATTGCCACTGCCATTGTCCAGGGCTTTGTGGTCGCCACACTGGCGGGGATTGTCACCTTGCTCTTGCTGTATGACGATTTTCGGACGGGTTGGATACGGATTTTACTGCTTGCGCTGGCTTTCTTTTTTGCCCGCTGGTTTTTGCTACGCCGCAACCTCAGTGTGTATTTCAAGGAGATTGAGTTATGAGTGACAGGGAAACCCTGTTCGGTTGGGAGGGTCTATGAGCAAGAAAGTCGTGATTGTCGTTGTGCTGGTGGAATGCGTTTTTGCGGTGTTGCTGGTCAGCTTGCTGGGATTGATGGTGGAATCAATCAACCCGCGGGAAGTGGTCACGGAGCTGTATTTCACAGACGAAAACGGCACGCGGTATGCCGAGGGAATCTCCGTGGAGGTGGACCTGAGCGCCTCGCTGGATGTGCAGCTCTACTGGCGGTTGCTCTCGGAGACCGCCACCAACCAAGAGGTGAGCTTTGTGTCGGATGTCATCGACGGCAGCGTGGTCGTTTCTGACACGGGCGTGGTGACTTTTTACAAGATCAAACCGGTCGCCGTCACCGTCCGCGCCATGGACGGCAGCGGGATTACCGCCACCCTGATCCTCGCCCCGAAAACAGGTACCGACCCCAATCCCATTGATTAGGGAGAGCCCGCCCCGAGCGGCAGGGATTGCCGCTTGTCAGTTTTGGTCACACAAGCAGAGGGCCTGCTGTTGATAGATAGGTTTTAGCCCACAAATCAAGCCAAAAGGAGCAATGACAGTCATGAAACGCATGAAACAAGTTTTAGTCCTGCTTTTCTTGTCCGCGGTTGTATCCCTCTTCGTTTCCTGTAAGGGGAACACCACCGTGCAGATTACCTTGATGGACGACGATACGGTCATTGAGACGCTGACGGTCCCAAAGGGAGAGACATTAAAAGCATCCAATCCCACCAAGCCCGGCTACGCGTTTCAAAAGTGGTATAAGGACGCGACACTCGACACAGAGTTTGACCGCGCCAGCACGCTTGAGACAGACATGACACTGTATGCCCACTTCACTCCCAACCAGTACCGCATCGTCGTGGACGGCGACGAGTACCTGGATGTGACTTTTGGCGCGGCCTACTCGCTGGAGGACATGGAGATACCGGCTCGCACGGGGCAGAACTTTGCAGGCTTTTTGTACAACGGGCTGCCTTTCCCCGCCACCGGCGTGTATAACTACCCGAACAACATTGGCGTGTTCACAAAGTGGGAGCCCAAAACCTATATCACGGTCATGGACTACCAGAACCATCAGACCAAGTATGAGGTCGTTGACGGGACATACAACCTGCCCGCCCCTGCCGCTCGTGAGGGGTATAACTTTGGCGGCTACCTGCTGGACAATGAAAGTTTTGCCGCAAGCGGGAGCTATACGGGCGGGAGCATCACAGTCTATGAAAACTGGATCGCCAAAATTTACATCAGTGTATATAACGGTGCCACCCTGTACCAAAAGGTAGAGGTGGTGGACGGCGTCTATACCCCCTGGCAAGACCCCGATGACACCATTGAACATGCCTTTGAGGGCTATACCAGCGGGGGCGCGCCCTTCCTCAATAACGGGATTTATACCGGCGGGGAAAGCACGACCGTGTTCATCCAATGGTCGGGCATTGTGTACATCTACTTTGACAGCAGGGGCGGAGAGGGCGCGATTCCCTCTGTCCGGGTAGAGGACGGCGAGTACAGCACCGAGGGTATCGCTGAGCCCACCAAAGATGGCTACTACTTCAAGGGCTGGTTTACTGCCGTCACAGGCGGTACCGCGGTCACCCTGGACGGCACCTATACGGGGGCCGGCAGTGTCACCTACTATGCCCAGTGGACTCCGAAGGTATTTATTTACATTTATGACGGCGACCTCTTAGACAGAACGGTGGAGGTTTTTGAAGGGGAGGCTTATGATTTAGGCATTCCCGAAAAGACAGGCAGCCTGTTTGTCCACTATCAGCGGATCACCAACAACGCCGTGTTTGCGGGCAGCGGCACCTATGAGGGCACCGCCTCTGTCTCGGTCAAAATCGTATGGGATACCTTAGGGGAGGCCTTCAACAACGACGGCACCCAGTCTCTCAAATATTTCAAGGAATATAACCCGCAGACCGAGCGCATCAACTATGTGTTCCTCACCGGTCAGACCTATGCCTTCAGCGCTCCCATTACCGTGAGCGGTAATGACGGCAATGTCACGGTGGCAGCCGACCGCCTCAGCTTCACTGCTGTGAAAGCGGGCGCTTTCACGCTGACCACCGCCACCAGAACCATTGACGCGCGGGTGGTCAACCATATCACCGGGATCGGGCCGGGCAGCGACTATGTGAACAGCTGGGTCAACCCGAACGCCGCCACCTTTGACCACACCAGCGCGGGCGACACCATGCAGGTGGGCGTCAGTCGCTACATTCCCGACCTGTACACCCTGAGCGGCGCTGTCAATGCGGACTATCTGACCGCCTTTGCCAACGGCTCCTTACAGGTCTCCGTGACCGATGCGGCAGGCAATGCCATTGACGCCTATACCGTCCGTGCAGACGGCAGCCTGGACTTCAACCTTTCGCTGATTGGGCAGACCGTCCGGGTGACCCTCACGCCGACCTATGTGGTGACCGGTTCGGGCATCAATCCCTCCTACACCTTTGAAATGAAGCTCAACGGCGGCGTGAACATCTACACCAACGATGAGATGCACACCATGTACGCTGACCTCAGCGTCCGTGAAATCAACATTTTGCGCAATATCAAAGTGGTGCTGCATCCCGAACAGTACTATCCGGACTCGAGTGTCCCCCGCAACGACTGGGAGTACTCCGCCTATATGCGCATGACCCGGACAGAGCCCGATGCCGTCGCGGACAGCATCACGATCAACGGAAACTACTTCCAGTTGAACGGCGCGGAGCTCCCGCTGGTGGACAACCGCCATCCGGAGGATCCGTTTACCGGCACCGAGGAGGGCGGGTACAGCATTGGCAACGTGCAAGTCGGCGTGCTGGCCTATTATACCCTTACCTTTGCAGACGGTGTCACCCAGGATCAGGGGAACGCTGTCGATACGATCGTCATCCGAAACCTCTTTGTAACCGGCAACAAGACCCGGGATAACAGCACCACGGAGTCCGAGGTGGGCTCGAGTGTGCAGCGGCTGGTCATGGGGTCGGCATATAACGGCGTTGTCGTGCGCGGCGGTACTGCCACACTGGACAATGTGTCCATCAGACAGGCTTGTCAGGGACTGTTCCTGGTGGGCGGCTACGACAACAATGACAGCACGACCGAGGTGGAATCCTGCCAGGTGACCTTGCAGGATGTGAAGATTGACAACTGCTTCTCGGGCAGCGTCTATGCCTGGAGGCAGGCAAGCGTGACCATCCGCTCCAGCTACTTTGGGCAGAGCAGCGGCGCCGCCATCCATTTCGACGATATCCCCAGCGTCTCCCCCACTGCGCACACCCTTTCTCTGGACGCCGACACGGTGGTGGAAAACTGGGTATCGGGTGCGGAGGCTTGGTTTGTCGCCTATGGCAAGGCAGATTTGGCGATGATGGTGAAAGCACAGATTGAGAATTTGGTGACGGCGGTGAACTATGCCGCCACCGACCCCGACTTGAAGGCTGCTTTGCAGCTCTATTACGGCGTCAGCTATGAGCTCATTCCGGGCAGCGTAATCAAGGATGTCGGCGGGACCACCTTCTTCAACTTTGTGATGCTCACCCGTTCGCCCGGGTATGACAACTCCGAGTGGATTGACGAGGGTGCGGACTACCACGACGAGCCGTATGTCCACCTGCTGGCGGACAGCACAGTCGTCTCCACCGCCTCGCTGGCAACGCTCTCTCAGTTCTTGGTCTCTCTGGGACAGTCAGATGCTGCCGCATTGGCGCCCTTCAGCTACGCCGTTTTCCATAATTATATGATACTGAAAATGGGCAGTGCCTCTCCCGACGGGGTGATGTATCTCACTACGCGGCTGATTCAGCCCTAACCCCCTTCCCACAGCAAGGGCTGCCGCCTACACGCGGCAGCCCTCTTTTTCGGGCAACATAGCCGCACGGGAGAGGGAACCATCGAAAAAAGGCCTTGGTGCGACTTGACAGCGGGGGGCGCGAGTGGTATAATCAAGGGAAATCGCTATATTCACCTTTAGGAAAGAAAAAGTGCCATGAAAAGAGATTTGGTCAAACATATTTGGGCAGACCCGTCGGAGTATGCCGACCGTGCGGTGAGCGTTTGCGGCTGGGCAAGAAGTATCCGTGACAGCAAGGCGTTTGGGTTTATTGACCTGTATGACGGCAGTTGCTTTCAGACGGTGCAGGTGGTGTTTGAACGGGACACCATCAGCCGTTATGATGAGATTGCCCGGCTCAATGTCGGCTCGGCTCTGGTGGTCAAGGGCAGGGTAGTGCTCACCCCCACGATGAAGCAGCCCTTTGAAATCAAGGCGACTGCTATTGAGATAGAGGGGACCTCCACTCCCGACTACCCGCTGCAAAAGAAGCGGCACACGCTGGAATTTCTGCGTGAGCAGGCATACCTGCGTCCGCGGACCAATCTGTTTTCGGCGGCGTTTCGGGTGCGCAGCGAGGTGGCGTATGCCATCCATTCCTTCTTCCATGACAGGGGCTTTGTCTATGTCCACACGCCCGTGATCACCGCTTCCGACTGTGAGGGGGCGGGGGAGATGTTTCGGGTCAGCACGCTGGACCCCCTGCACCCGCCCCTCACCGAGGACGGGGCGGTGGACTGGCGGCAGGATTTCTTTGGGCGCGAGGCAGGCCTGACTGTCTCCGGTCAGTTGGAGGGGGAGACCTTTGCCCTGGCATTTGGCAATATCTATACCTTCGGTCCCACCTTTCGGGCAGAAAACTCCAATACCGCCCGCCACGCGGCGGAGTTCTGGATGATTGAGCCGGAGATTGCCTTTGCCGACCTGACTGATAACATGGAGTTGGCGTGGGACATGATTCAGCACATTGTCCGCCATGTGCTCACCCATTGCGACAAGGAGCTGGCATTCTTCAACCAGTTCGTGGACCAAACGGTACTTGCCCGCCTGCAGGCGCTGGTGTCCGGCGGGTATGAAAAGGTAGAGTATACACAGGCGATTGAGATTCTGCAAAAGAGCGGCGCCGACTTCAAGTACCCTGTTTTCTGGGGCTGTGACCTGCAGACCGAGCACGAGCGCTACCTGACCGAACAGGTCTTTCAAAAACCCTTGTTTGTCATCAACTATCCCAAGGATATCAAGGCGTTTTACATGCGCATGAACGACGACGGCAAGACGGTGGCCGCCATGGACCTCTTGGTACCGGGTGTGGGGGAGATCATCGGCGGCAGCCAGCGCGAGGAGCGGCTGGACAAGCTCACCGCCCGCATGAAAGAGATGAACCTCCGGGAAGAGGACTACTGGTGGTACCTGAACCTGCGCCGCTTCGGCGGTACCAAACATGCGGGGTATGGGTTGGGGTTTGAGCGGATTTTGATGTATCTCACGGGAATTTCCAACATTCGCGACGTCATTCCGTACCCCAGAACCACCGGCAACGCCGAGTATTGACCCCCTCGCACAAGCAAGCTGACAGGCGTCTCCGGGCTGACCACAGTGGTCGCCGCCCGGAGACGCCTTTTGTGCTGCGCTGGCCGGAGGCGTCCCGCCCCCTCCCAAACGAGGTTTTGGAATTTTGACGCTTTGATTGTTGCAAATAAGATCGGTTTCAATCGGTAATATCGTCAAAAATGAAATTTTTCGTTTAAAAACTTTCAAAAAAAGCACAAAAAAGGTTGACAAGCGGGGCAGGTGCGTATATAATGACAAAGGTAACGAATTTGACGATATAACGGAGGAAAACCAATGGCACTGCACAACCCATACATGGTAGCCCTGATGGAGCGGGTGCGCAAACGCAACCCGAACGAGCCTGAATTTCACCAGGCGGTCACAGAGGTTCTGGAATCGCTGGAACCCGTCGTGGAGGCAAACCCCATCTATATTGAGCGTGGGGTGATGGAGAGCTTGGTGGAGCCCGAGCGCCTGATCAAGTTCAGGGTGCCGTGGGTGGACGACCAGGGGGCGGTGCATGTCAACCGCGGCTTTCGCGTGCAGTTCAACTCAGCCATTGGGCCCTACAAGGGCGGACTTCGTTTTCATCCCTCTGCCAACGAGGGAATTATCAAGTTTTTGGGCTTTGAGCAGACCTTCAAGAACGCCCTGACCGGGTTGCCCATTGGCGGCGGCAAAGGCGGTTCGGACTTCAACCCGAAGGGCAGGTCGGACATGGAAATCATGCGCTTCTGCCAAAGCTTCATGACCGAGCTGTGCCGCCATATCGGGGCGGACATGGACGTTCCCGCGGGGGATATCGGCGTGGGCGGGCGCGAGATCGGCTTTATGTACGGCCAGTATAAGCGCATTCGCAACGAGTTTACCGGCGTGCTGACCGGCAAGGGGCTGACCTATGGTGGCTCGCTGGCACGGAAGGAAGCGACCGGGTACGGACTCTGCTATTTCACCGATGCCATGCTGCAAGGCAAGGGCGACTCCTTCAAGGGTAAGACCGTGGTGGTCTCCGGATCGGGCAATGTGGCGATTTACGCCGCGGAAAAAGCCGGCCGGCTGGGGGCCAAGGTTGTGTCACTCTCCGACTCTGACGGCTATGTGTATGACCCGAACGGCATCAATCTCGAAACGGCCAAGCAAATCAAGGAAGTCAGACGCGGCAGAATCAAGGAATATGCAGACGCGCACCCGCACGCTGTGTACACCGAAGGCAGCGCCGGTGTGTGGAGCATCCCCTGCGATATTGCCTTGCCCTGCGCCACCCAGAACGAGCTGGATGAAGGCTCGGCAAAAATGTTGGTCAAAAACGGCTGCCGCCTGGTGGCGGAGGGGGCGAATATGCCCTGTACGCCCGAGGCTGTGGAGGTGTTCCAGCTAAGCGGCATCCTGTTTGGCCCGGCAAAGGCCGCCAATGCCGGCGGGGTCGCGACCTCTGCCCTCGAGATGAGCCAAAACTCCATGCGGTATAGCTGGACCTTTGAGGAAGTGGACAGCAAACTGCAACAGATCATGAAAAATATCTACCGCAACGCTTCCGCCGCCGCCGCCAAGTACGGCATGCCCGACAACCTGGTGGCGGGCGCGAACATTGCCGGGTTTGAGAAAGTCGCGCAGGCGATGCTGGCGCAAGGGATTGTCTGATGCGCTGAGCCACCTGCGGTAGCTCCCTTGGCGCCGCGCTTGTCCTGTCCCGTCAAGTCCACTGTTTTTCGCCGAAACAGTGGACTTTTTGTGCGAAAAATGGTATGATGAGGGCATCAAGACATCAGGGGGACGGAAAGATGGCGATGCAATATGTCCGATATGAGGATTTTGGCGCCAAGGGGGACGGGCACACCGACGACATGCCCGCCATTGTGGCGGCACACGCCCACGCTAACGAGGCGCACCTGCCCGTGAAAACAGACCCGGACGCGACCTATTACATTGGCGGCGGCGAGATGACCGCGACCATTGCCACCGATGTGGACTGGACCACCTCGCGCTTCATCATTGACGACCGGGCACTGGCAAACAGGAATGCCTCGCTGTTTGTGGTACCGTCCTTGCTCGAGAGGATCCCGCTTTCCTTGACAGAGCTGCGGAAAGGGCAACGGCAACTGGAGGTGACACTGCCGTCCGACTGCCTGGTGTTTGTGCGCAACGAGCATAAAAAGATGTTCATCCGCAAGGGGGTCAACGCCTCCTCGGGGACGGTCATGCGGGACTTCTTTGTGGCGCGGCAAAGCGGGGAAGTGCTCAGCTTCATCTCCTGGGACTTTGCAGAGATCACCGGCTCTTATGCCAAACCCATCGAAACAGAGGCGCTGCGCATCCAGGGCGGGCAATTCACCACGCTCGCCAACCAAGAGGAGTCAAAATACAACTACCATGCCCGCAATATCCATATTCGCCGCTCCCGTGTCGAACTGTCCGGTCTGACGCACACGGTGGAGGGCGAGGGAGAGACCGGCGCACCGTATGCCGGCTTTCTGTCGGTGAGCGAAGCGGCGTATGTGACCCTCCGGGATTGCCATCTGAGCGGGCACAAGCTCTACCACACCCTCACCACCCGAAACGAAATCTCCCCCATGGGCACGTACGACATCAACCTCAACACCACCGCCTTTGTCAACCTGGTCAACATCACCCAGCAGCCCTCCATCATGGACAGCCGCTACTGGGGGCTGATGGGCACCAACTTCTGCAAAGACCTTTCCCTGCAGGGCTGTGTGATCTCCTGCTGTGATGCGCATACGGGGGCGGCCAATGTCACGGTGCGGGACTGTTCGATCGGCTGGCAGCAGTTGGCGGTCATCGGACACGGTGAGCTGTTGGTGGAGAACTCCACCGTTTACGGCTCGGCCCTGGTCTCGCTTCGCTATGATTACGGCTCCCACTGGGACGGCAAGCTGACCATCAAAAACTGCGTCTGGCAACCCCGCGGCAAACACCCTGCCGTCATTGCGGGCGCCAACGAGGGCAACCACGACTTTGGCTACGACTGCCAAATGCCTACAAACATTGACATTGATGACCTGCTGATCGACGACACCAAGGCAACCGAGATGGAAGAAATCTACCTGCTCAACCGCTACGACGGCGACTATGCGCCGGGCAAACCCTTCCCGTACCGGACCCCGCGCCACGTCCGCTACCAAAATGTCCGCACAAAGAGCGGGCGGGAGGTACTGCTCTACCCGCAGGCCGAGCTGTACGCCGACACGGTAATCGAGGCGCTGTAAATCCTGCTTGGCAACCGAGCGGAAGTCCGCATCGGATTTTTGGACAGATGCCATCAAACTGATAAAAAGTCCACTGTTTTTCACCGAAACAGTGGACTTTTTGTGAGAAAAATGGTATGATGAAGCCATCAAGTTATCAGGGGGGATTGAAAGATGGCTATGCAATTTGTCAGATACGAGGATTTCGGTGCCAAAGGGGACGGGCACACCGACGACATGCCCGCCATTGTGGCGGCACACGCCCACGCCAATGAGGCGCACCTACCTGTGAAAACGGACCCGGACGCGACCTACTATATTGGGGGCAAAAACCTGACCGCGACCATTGCCACCGATGTGGACTGGACCACCTCACGCTTCATTATCGACGACCGGGCGCTGGAGAACAGGAATGCCTCGCTGTTTGTGGTACCGTCCTTGCTCGAGAGCATCCCGCTGTCTTTGACAGAGCTGCGGAAAGGGCAACGGCAACTGGAGGTGACACTGCCGTGCGACTGTTTGGTCTTTGTGCGCAATGAGAACAAAAAGATGTTCATCCGCAAGGGGGTCAACGCCTCCTCGGGGACGGTCATGCGGGACTGCTTTGTGACGCGGCAAAACGGGGAAGTGCTCAGCTTCATCGTCTGGAACTTTGCAGAGATCACCGGCTCTTATGCCAAACCCATCGAGACAGAGACGCTGCGCATCCAGGGCGGGCAATTCACCACCATCGCCAACCAAGAGGAGGCAAAATACAACTACCATGCCCGTAATATCCATATTCGCCGCTCCCGTGTCGAACTGTCCGGTCTGACGCACACGGTGGAGGGCGAGGGAGAGACCGGCGCACCGTATGGCGGCTTTCTGTCGGTGAGCGAAGCGGCGTATGTGACCCTCCGGGATTGCCGTCTGAGCGGACACAAGCTCTACCACACCGTCACCGCCCGAAACGAAATCTCTCCCATGGGCACGTACGATATCAGCCTCAACACTGCCGCTTATATCAACCTCATTAACATCACCCAGCAGCCCTCCATCATGGACAGCCGCTACTGGGGGTTAATGGGGAGCAACTTCTGCAAGGACCTCTACCTGCAGGGTTGCGAAATCTCCCGCTTTGATGCACATATGGGCGCGACCAATGTCACGGTACGGGACTGCTCGATCGGCTGGCAGCGGCTCCAAGCCATCGGACACGGGGAGTTTGTGGTCGAGAACTCCACCATTTACGGCTCAGCTCTTTTTTCGCTTCGCTATGATTACGGCTCCCACTGGGACGGCAACCTGACCATCAAAAACTGCGTCTGGCAGCCCACCAGCAAGCGTCCCGCCGTCATTGCGGGCGCCAACGAGGGCAACCATGACTTCGGCTACGACTGCCAAATGCCTACAAACATTGTCATTGATGACTTGCTGATCGACGACACCAAGGCAACCGAGATTGAGGAGATCTACCTGCTCAACCGCTACGACGGCAACTATGCGCCGGGCAAACCCTTCCCGTACCAGCCCCCGCGCCATGTCCGCTACCAAAATGTCCGCACCAAGAGCGGGCGTGAGGTGGTACTGTACCCACAGGCCGAGCTGTACGCCGATACGGTGATCGAGGCGCTGTAAGCTTCCCCTCGAATTTTCAACAGCAAAGGAAGTCATCATGCAAATCCTCTACAGGGACCGCGCCCTGCTGGTCTGTGTCAAACCGGCAGGCACCCCCTCGCAAGCCGACCCGAGCGGCAGTCCCGACATGCTCGCGCTGCTCGGGGCTACCCTGGAGGCGGAGGGGGAGGATGCCCGCTTGTGGCCGGTGCATCGGCTGGACAGACCGGTGGGCGGGGTGATGGCCTTTGCCCGCACCGCCCCCGCGGCCGCCGCTTTGAGTGCCTCTGCCGCCTCACACGCCGGCTTTCTCAAGGACTACCTGCTGGTCACGGCAGGGGCGGTGCCGGAGGTCGGGGAGATGCGGGACTACCTGCGCCAGGATACGCGCCTGCGCCGAAGTGTGGTGAGTCCCCCCGGGCAGCGGGGGGCACAGGCCGCATCGCTGGCCTATCGCTGCGCCGAGAGGGTCGGGCACGAGGACAGGGTGCTGTCGCTGGTGGCGGTACGGCTGCACACCGGCCGCTTCCACCAGATCCGGGCGCAGTTCGCCGCCCGGGGCCTGCCCATTCTCGGCGACGGCAAGTACGGGGGCGCTTCCTGCCCACAGGGCATGGCCCTGTGGGCGCACCGCCTGTCCTTTGCGCACCCTCTCACCGGCGAGGGACTGTCCTTTGCGCAGGCGCCGCCGGCGGTGTTCCCGTGGACGCTGTTTTCCGCCGGGGCAGTTTCTGTTGAATTTGCAAAAAAGCTGGACAATGACTGCTGAAAATGGTATACTATTCTAATAGGAGCAGATTAAAGACAAAGACGAGGAAAGGGACATGAAACAGAAGTTGAAACGAGTGTTGCTTGCCACGGCATTGGTGCTTGCGGTGCTTTTTCCCACATGGCTCCTCGTTGTCCGCTATGCCCAAACCGCCTGTCCCGACATTGTCTGCGACGGGCAGGAGCTGGTGCCGAGCTATGTCCGCTGGCGTGTCTCCGACCGCGAGGGGGCAGGGTACCTCACCCCCGAGGAGGAGACCTATGACATTTTCTCCAACGGCGTCAGAGACTTGGCGGTACTGACGGAATTGTCGCCCGAGCGACCCTATTTGACCGAGGCGCTGCATGTCCTGGGCCGCGACGGGCACTCGCTCTACCAGGGCTCGCTGTCCGATTTCGACCCGGCGCTCATCCCCTCCGAGCAACTTTCCCATGCGGTGCTGGCGGTGCGCTGGCAGGCGGGGAAGTATACCGAGATACAGGCACTCTATGCCTTCAAGTTTGAGGCGGGCGCAGATGAGTAGGGTGCGGTCCTATGTGAAGCCACTCGACGGGGTGGTGGTAGCGGTGGTACTGTTGGCGGCGCTGTTGATCTGGCTGGTGCCGCTGCTCGGCGCGGCGCAGGGACAGACAGTGGTCGTGCGCACGCAGGCAGAAACACTTACCTACCCGCTGGCAGAAGACCGCGTGATAGACATTGAGTCGGGCGGCTACCACCTGCACTTGCGGATAGAGGCGGGGACGGTGCGGGTGACGGACACCGACTGTCCCAATCGGCTTTGTCAAAAGGTCGGTACCATTTCCCGTGTCGGGCAGGTCATCGTTTGCGTGCCGGCCGCGGTCTTGGTGTCCATTGACGGGGAGGCGGACTATGACGGCACGAGCTACTGACACCCGCGCACTCGCCGTCGATGCCCTGCTACTGGCGGCGGCGCTGCTTCTCTCCTATCTGGAGTTTTTGCTGTTGCCCGCCATCCTGCTCCCCGGCATCAAGCTGGGGCTTGCCAATGTGTGCATCATGTTTTGCTTCTTTCGTGTGGGGGCGCGCCATGCGGCAGCCGTTTCACTGATGCGGGTGTTCATCACGGCTCTGCTGTTCGGCAATCTGCCCTCTTTCATTTTCTCGCTGTTGGGCGCTGTCTGCGCCTATGCGGCACTGGTGCTGCTCTCGATCCCGGGCAGGCATATCAGCCGGCTGGGGCAGTCGGTGGGGTGCGCCGCGGCGCACGCGACAGGGCAGTTGACGGCGGCGGCACTCGTGTATGGCACGGCGGGGGTGTTTGCCTACCTGCCGGTGATGTTGCTGGTGTCTGTGCCGCTGGGCACCCTCACCGGCATGTTGCTCATTTTGTGTGAGTCCAAAATCCCCTCCACCCTCCCAACCATTCGCAACAAAGGAAACGTATGAATTTGACAGAGACCCCCGAACTTTCACACGCCATAGAGACAGTCAAAGCCCTGCTGAAGGGCAAAACCCCCGGCGTGTTCATCATGACACTGGGCTGCCAGCAAAATGAGGCGGACAGCGAAAAGCTGCTGGGGATGGCGCTCGCCATGGGCTACCGCCCGACTGCGGACCCCGCACAGGCTGAGCTGATACTGGTCAACACCTGCGCCATTCGGGAACATGCGGAGCAACGCGCGCTGTCCATTGTCGGGCAGTATAAACACTTTAAGGAAGCAAATCCCCAGGTGATCATCGGGGTCTGCGGCTGTATGAGCGCAGAGGCGCACCGGGTCCGGCAACTGCAAAAGTCCTATCCTTATGTCTCCTTTACGATGGCACCCGACGCGGTGCACCGACTGCCCGAGCTGGTGGCGGGCGCACTGCGCAGGCAGAAGCGCCGCTTTGTTTCGGCCGGAGAGAGCCGGCGTACCTTGGAGGGCATCCCCACCAAGCGCGCCCTGCCCCACCGCGCGTGGGTCAGCATCATGTACGGCTGCGACAACTTTTGTTCCTACTGCATTGTGCCGTATGTGCGCGGTCGCGAAGCCAGCCGTGACAGCCGCGCAATTGTCGCCGAGGTCGAGGGACTGCTTGACAAGGGCTGCAAGGAGATTACCCTGCTGGGCCAAAACGTCAACTCCTACCGCAGTGACTGTGATTTTGCCGGATTGCTCCGCCGTCTGGCTACCCTGCCCGGGGAGTTTCTGCTGCGGTTTATGACCAGTCATCCCAAGGATGTCCCGGATGAGCTGGTGGCGACGATGGCGGCTTTCCCCGACAAAATCGCCCCCCACTTTCACCTGCCCCTGCAGTCCGGCAGCGACCGGATTCTGCAGGCCATGAACCGCCGCTATACCGCCGCGCACTACCTGGGGGTGGTGGAAAAACTGCGGCGGCACATTCCGGGCATCGCGCTCACTACCGATATCATGGTGGGCTTTCCCGGGGAGACTGACGAGGACTTTGCCGACACGCTCGGGCTGCTGGCGCAGGTGCGCTTTGACATGGTCTACTCGTTCCTCTTTTCCCCCCGCACAGGGACCCCGGCGGCCGACATGCCCGACCAAGTCTCCGCCCAGACCAAGGCGGCGCGTATGAAAGCCCTGCTGGCGCTGCAGGACGACATCTCCCTCGACTGCGCCCGTGCCTATCTGGGCAGGGAGGTGCGGGTGCTGGTGGATGGGCCGTCCAAAAACGACCGGAGTAGATACAGCGGGCGAACCGACACCAACAAACTGGTGCATTTCGAGGCCGAGCCCGGTGATATCGGGCACTATCTTCCGCTCACCATTACCCGTGCAGACGCTTTTGCCCTCTATGGGGAGCGCTGCCGACAGAAAGGAACCGTATGACCATTTTTGAATTAGCCAGAGCCTTGGGCGAGCAAATCAGGCAGCACGAGGTGTTGCGGCAGTATTTTGCCGCCAAAGCGGCTTATGACGACAACGCCGAGCTGCAGGGAAAACTGTTTGAGTATGAGACCCAGCGCAAAATACTGGGGGATGAGTTTAAGAAAGAGCCGGAGGCGCAAAACGCCGACCTGCTGGTCGCCATCCGCGCCCGCATCGGCGTGCTGGCGCAGGAAATCGTGGCGACAGACGAGTACCGGCAGTTTGAGGATGCCCAGCAAAAGGTCAACGGGCTGATGAGCCGGGTGAACGAGGAAATCAATGTGAGCGTGTTCGGAGCCGCACCCGCCGCAGGGTGCGCCGGGTGCAGCGGCAACTGCGGCGGCTGCAGCGGCTGCGGGGAGGACGACGACGGGGACGGCGAGGGTGCCTCCTGCCCGGCAGGCGGGGACAACTGACCCCGAACAGGTGGGTTGCCGCCCACAGGGCGGCAGTCCCCGGCGGGAAAACACAAGGGAGTGTCAGGATGACGGAAATCATAGAGAAGATGGCAGAGGCGGGGACAGCCTCCCCGATGATGCAGCAGTACATAGAGATCAAGGAAAACTACCGCGACTATCTTCTGTTCTATCGGCTCGGAGACTTCTATGAGATGTTCTTCGAGGATGCCGTTTTGGCCTCCCGCCTGCTGGAGTTGACCCTGACTGCCCGTGACTGCGGCGATGGCCGACGGGCGACCATGTGCGGCGTGCCCTTTCACAAGGCGGACGTGTATGTCGGGCGCTTGGTAGACATGGGCTACAAGGTCGCCATCTGCGAACAAACCGAGGACCCGGCATTGGCCAAGGGGTTGGTGCGGCGGGAGGTGGTGCGGATGGTCACCCCCGGCACGGTGACCGACGCGGGACTGCTGGACCGCGCTCAAAACAACTATCTTGCCGCCATTTACCTGAGCGAGGGGGATATCGGGCTGGCATTTGCCGATATTTCCACCGGGCAGGTGTATGCCACTCCCCTCACGGAAGAGGGCACCTTTCACCGGCTCCAAACCGAGCTGGGCACCTACCTGCCCCGAGAGGCGATTTTGAATCTGCCGGCCGCCGAGTGTCGGCAACACTGCGACTTTTTGTTTCTGCAGTGCGGCGCGGCGGTTACCGACAACCGTGCCGATCTCTTTGACCTGTCCGCGGCAAGGGAGGCGTGCGCCGCCTGCTTTGGGGACTCGGCGCAGGCCATTCACGATGACAATCTGTTGCGCGCCGTGGGTGCGCTGTTGGCATATATCCGGGAAACCCAGATGGTCGCTCCGTCCTTTGTACGGGAGCTGTATGTGTACGAAAGCGGGCAGTATCTGACGCTGGACCTCCAGACGGTACGCAATTTGGAGCTGACCGAGACCCTGCACACCAAGGAGAAACGGGGCTCCCTGCTCTGGGTGCTGGACCGGACCGAGACCGCCATGGGCGCCCGCCTGTTGCGCGTATGGATTCACAAGCCGCTGCTCAACACCGCCGCGATCGCAGGGCGACAGCAGGCGGTGACAGACCTGACCGGCAACTTCCTGCTTCGTGAGGAATTGCGCGCCATGCTGGCCCCCATTTTGGACATTGAGCGCCTGTCCGCCAAGGCGGTGTACGGTACCGCCAACGCGAAGGATCTGCGCGCCATCGCCCAAAGTATCGCGACCCTGCCCGCCATCCGCGAAAAGCTGGCGGAGGCGCAAAGCCCGCGTCTCCGGCAAATATATGAGAGCATGGACACACTGCAGGATCTGTATGCCCTGCTCGACCGCGCGCTGGTGGATGAGCCGCCCTTCAGTGTCCGGGAGGGGGGGATGATCCGGGAGGGGTACCACCGGGATGTGGACTACCTGCGCTCGATCAAGGAAAACGGCAGCCGCTGGCTGTCGGAGATCGAGGCGCGCGAGCGTGAGCAGACCGGCATCAAAAATCTGCGCGTGAGCTTCAACAAAGTGTTCGGCTTTTTCATTGAGGTGAGCAAGTCGCAGACCGACGCGGTCCCCCCGCACTATGTTCGCCGCCAAACCCTGACCAATTGCGAGCGGTATATCACCCAGGAACTGAAGGATATCGAAAGCGAGATTCTGGGCTCGGAGGACAAGCTCTTTGCCTTGGAATATCAGTTGTTGCAGGAGCTCCGTGAGCGTGTCTGCGAGGCGGCCCCGCGCATCCAGCAAACCGCCGCACAGCTGGCGGAGCTGGATGTGTATGTCAGCTTTGCGGATGTGGCGGTAGCGCACAACTACGTGTGCCCGCAGGTGGACGTGTCGGATGTGATTGAGATCAAGGAGGGCAGGCACCCGGTGGTCGAGCGCTTTGTCAGCGACAGCTATTTTGTGCCCAATGACACGCACCTTGACACCAACCACCAACGCATGATGCTGATCACCGGGCCGAATATGGCGGGGAAGTCCACCTATATGCGGCAGGTGGCACTGATCGTGCTACTGGCACAGATGGGCAGCTTTGTCCCTGCCAAGGAGGCAAGGATTGGGCTGGTGGACAAACTGTTCACCCGCATCGGCGCCTCGGATGATCTGGCGTCGGGGCAGTCGACCTTCATGCTGGAGATGACCGAGGTGGCCAACATCCTCACCAACGCCACCCGCCGTTCGCTCATTGTGTATGACGAGGTGGGCAGGGGGACCAGCACCTATGACGGCATGAGCATCGCCCGCGCGGTGGTGGAATACACCGCCTCCGATAAGATCGGCGCCCGGACCATGTTCGCCACCCATTACCATGAGCTTACCGCCATGGAAGAGGACACCAAGGGCGTGGTCAACTACCATATTGCCGCCAAAAAGCGGGGGGACAACATTGTCTTTTTGCGCAAAATTGTCAGGGGCGCCACCGATGACAGCTATGGCATTGAGGTGGCGAAGCTGGCGGGGGTACCCGCCGCCGTGGTGCGGCGGGCGCGGGATGTTCTGCAAACCATCGAAAACGAGGGGCGTCTTGCCCCGCCCGTCAAAGGGCACAAAGCGAGCCCGGCAGAGCCCGCCCTGCCCGATATGCTCTCCCAACTGCAGCGCAGCGAGGCGGAGGAGGCGGCGGAGAAAATACGGGTGGCAGACATCAACACCATGACCCCCATTGAGGCACTCAATTTCATCTTCGAGCTGAAAAAGACGCTCTCCACCCGGTCATAAGCGCACGACCACCGGGGAAGGCAGGCATGGCTTGCGACACGGGGCGCCGGTACACCGCCGACCGCCGGCAGGACACCACCCTGCCGGGGTAGATTTGTTTGAGAAGGGGACGGTATGGGAAAAATTCATGTATTGAGTTTTGAAATAGCCAACTTGATTGCCGCCGGCGAAGTGGTGGACCGCCCCGCGTCGGTGGTCAAGGAACTGCTGGAAAATTCGATTGATGCGGGGGCAAGCAGCATCACCGTGGAAATCAAAGCGGGCGGGGTTGCCCTCATCCGCGTGGCGGACAACGGCACGGGCATCGCCAGCGAGGACCTGCCGCTGACCATTCGCCGGCATGCGACCAGCAAAATCCGAGAGGCGGACGACCTTGCCGCCATTGTGACGCTGGGCTTCCGCGGGGAGGCGCTGGCTGCCATCGCCGCTGTCTCCACCCTGCGCATCATCACCAAAACAGAGCAGGCTCCCGCCGGCACCATGCTGGTGGCAGAGGGAGGCAGCGTCAGCGAGGTCTGTGAGGTGGGGTGCGCCACCGGCACCACGGTGACGGTGGAAAACCTGTTCATGCAGGTGCCCGCCCGCCGTAAATTCCTGAAATCCGACAAAACAGAGGCGATGGCGGTCAGCGCCTTGGTGGAAAAAATCGCACTGTCCCGACCCGACATTGCCATCAAGCTCATCATTGACGGGCAAACCAAGTTCAGCACCGCCGGGGACAACCAATTGCTGCATACCCTCTATGCCCTGTACGGCAGGGAGTTTGCCGCCCGGCAACTGCCCCTCTCGGGGTACGGCGGGGCGGTGCGCGTGGACGGCTATATCGGCACACCTGACAGCGGCCGCGGCAACCGCAATTTTCAAAATATCTTCATCAATCACCGCTATATCCGTAGCAAGACGGTCACCGCCGCGCTTGACAAGGCGTTTACCTCCTATATGGCGCCCGGCCGGTTTCCCACCTGCTGTCTGTACCTCACCCTGGATCCCACCCTGGTGGATGTCAATGTCCATCCTGCCAAGCTGGAGGTCAAGTTTTCGGATGAGCACCTCGTGTTTGAGGCGGTCTACTATGCAATCAGGGCTGCCCTGGAGTCGGCGGACACACGCCCGGACCTGACACTGCCAAAAAGCCGCGCAGCCACGACGACCGCACCCGAGTCCGTCCCCTCCTTTTCCCTCCCGCAGGGGCAGAAAAAGGCATCCCGGTCATCTTTCTCCCCGCCCGCCCAGACGGAGGTGCTCACCCCGGCCCAGTCGCTGGACTTCCTGCGGCGTTTCCATGACAGCGGCGTCCGCCCGACCAAACTCTCCGCGGACATAACCTGGGACACGGGTGCCCCCACCCCGCAAGGCTCCTCGGTGCCCACTCGGACTGCCCCCCGGCGCGCGGAGACACCCGCTGACACGACTTTCCCCATCAGTCTGCCCTCCGCCATGGGGGCGGACAGCGCGGAGACGGGCACGGCGGCAACCGAGTCTCCCGCGTATCGCTATGTGGGGGTGCTGTTTGCCTGCTATGTGGTCATTGAGCGCGAGGAGGAGGTGCTGATTATTGACCAGCACGCCGCCCATGAACGGATTTTGTTTGAGGAGCTGCTGGCAGAGCAGCAGGCGCACGGACAGATCGCCGCCCAGCAGTTACTCGTGCCTATTCAGGTGCCCCTGTCTGCAGAGGAGGTCGAGGTCGCCCTTGCCTGTCGGGCGGAGATTGAGGTGCTGGGCTTTGCCTTTGAGGCGAGCAGCGGAGCGCATGAACTCTCCCTCACCGCCATCCCCGCGTCGATTGGCCGGGAGGAGGCAGGAGTTTGCTTTGCCGAAATGCTGACCGAGCACACTGAAAGCGCCGCCGACATGGCCATCACCGAGGCCAAAAGGCGGGAGAGGGCACTCTACCAAATTGCCTGTAAAGCCGCCATCAAGGGCGGGCGGCACTATGACGCCGCCCACATCGATTGGCTGTGCCGGCGGCTCTTGCAACTGCCGGAGCTGACGGTTTGCCCCCACGGCAGGCCGGTCGCTTACCGCCTGAGCAAAGCAGAGCTGGACAAGCAGTTTGGCAGGGTGTAGGCGCACCGCCGTATAGAGGCCGCCGGATGCCGGTAAAATAGAAACCAAAGGATACCGTATGTTTGATTTGTTACAGCAAGAGGGGCGCGCCCGGCGCGGTCGTTTCCGCACGGTACACGGGACCATTGAAACGCCTGTGTTCATGAACGTCTGCACCTGTGCCGCGGTCAAGGGCGCCCTTTCCACTCTGGACCTGCAGGAGGTCAACTGTCAGGTGGCGCTCTGCAATACCTACCATTTGCACATTCGGCCGGGCGACAGGCTGATTGCGGGGCTGGGCGGACTGCACCGGTTTTTCAACTGGCAGGGACCCCTGCTCACCGACAGCGGCGGGTTTCAGGTGTTCTCTTTGGCCTCCTTGCGCAAAATTACCGAGGAGGGGGTGCACTTCAACTCCCACACAGACGGCGCCCGCATTTTCATGGGGCCGGAGGAGAGTATGCGTATCCAGTCAAACTTAGGCTCCACCATCGCCATGGCGTTTGACGAATGTGTGGCAAACCCCTCCCCCCGCGACTATGTGCGGGCCTCCTCCGAGCGCACGATCCGCTGGCTTTATCGCTGTCGGGAGGAACTTGACAGGCTCAACCGGGAAGAGGGGACCGTCAACCCCCACCAGATGCTCTTCGGCATCAACCAGGGCGGCACCTATGAGGATGTTCGGGTGGAAAACATGCGGCGTATCGCCGAGCTGGAACTGCCCGGCTATGCCATCGGCGGACTGGCGGTGGGGGAGAGCGCGGAGGTGATGTACGATATCATCGAGGCGGTCGAGCCAGAAATGCCCGCGCACAAACCGCGGTACCTGATGGGGGTGGGCACACCCGCCAACATTCTGGAGGCGGTCTATCGCGGCATTGACTTCTTTGACTGTGTGCTGCCCAGCCGCAACGCCCGCCATGCCAACCTGTTCACCTGGCGCGGCAAAATGAACCTGGGGAACAACTGCTATGCCACCGACACCCGCCCCATTGACCCTGATTGTACCTGCCCTACCTGTCGCCACTACTCAAGGGCTTATATCCGACACTTATTCAAGGCGCGCGAGATGCTCGCCATGCGGCTGTGCGTGCTGCACAACCTGTATTTCTACAATGAGCTGATGCAGCGCATCCGGGACGCACTGGACGAGAACCGCTTCACCGCATTTTACCACGACTACCGAGAATTGCTGACAACCCGCCTGTCCGATTAACAAAAAGAGAAGGATATACTGACAATGCGTACCTGTGTAAAATGGACACTGATGTTGCTCCTTGCCATGCTCATGGCAGCCGCCCTCACGCTCTTTTCAGCCGCGACAGGCGGGGATGTGACCGAGTCGCCCTATGACCTGTATGTCGGGTACACCCCCGTGACGCCCGACAATTGCGCCGATATTTTGGGGGACGGCACGGCGGGGTATGACCCGGCATCCAAAACGCTGACCATCCGCAACTTCCGTTCCACCCAGGCGCTGGACAACGACGGCGCGCTGTTCTCAATTTTGGGCGGCGCCAAGGTCACGGTGGTCATTACGGGGGAGCAGGGCAACAATTTTCCCTTTGCCATCTTTTTGAAGGCGGGGGATATTCGGGTGACGGACACCACCGTGAAGTTTGGCGCCAACTGCTTTCTTTGGATGGTGACCGAGGATGGGAATATCACGGTTGAAAACAGCACCGTGGAGAGCGTGAGCATCGAGCGGGTCATCCAGCTCTGCATACAGGCGAGCAATGTCACCTTCCAAAACAGCACCCTGTCTCTGGTCACGGAGGAAGGGTCCCTCTATCCCACCTCGCTCTTTTACGCGGGAAAACAGTTGACCATCGCCGACAGTGATGTCACGGTCAGCATGCCCTATCCTTTGGCAGAATACATTTTTTATTGCGACACGGGCAGCATTGCCGTGAGAGACTCGACGATGACCCTCTCGAAGGGCAACACCTGCTTCTGGGCGCCCGAAGGCTCGCTCACCGTTTCGAAAGCCTCCGTGAGTGTCACGGATTTTCGCCATTTTGCCCGGTCGGACAGGATCAATCTCACCAACGCCACCATAGACGCCGCGGTGTATTTCAACGGCCTCATCCTCCTTTTGGAGAAAGACGGGAAAAGCTATATCACCGACAGCGACATTCGCATGACCAACCTTTCCTTTGCGCAAATGCAGGAGAGGCTACTGCAATATGTCTGGGCGGATATGGCCTTTGCGGATAAGCAGGAGTACGGTTCCTATGAGGCCTTTACGGCCGCGGTGCGCACCAATCTGTATGAGCCGGGTGTGCGGCTGAACTATGCGCTGGGCATCCAGAACGGGCAACTGACCATGACCGGCTCCACCTTCCAAAGCACCGGGTTTGCCGTCGGTATGGCCGGGCTCTATGATGTGACCATGAGCATCTCAAAACTGTCCAAACTGGACATTTCCAGCAGACTCGCCGCGGTGATTGTGATTTCCAACACACGGGACGCGCTGAGCTTTGGCTCGGGCTACATGGACGGCAGGGCAAAGCTGCGCTCGGTAAATATCGGGGCACAGATTGATCCCTTTGGCAAGTATTTCTACTCCTTTACCGACAGCAAACTCACCCATGATATTCCGGCGGACGCCGAGTCGCTGGATGAGATCGTCCTTGCCATGCAGGGCTTTTCCCCCAAGCTGTCACTGCGCACCTCGCCCTATTTTCGCGGCTGGGTGTGGGGCGTGGGGATCACCGGGCTGTGCTTAGGGGCCATCGGCATTCTCTATGTGACCATGATTCTGCCCGAGCATCGGGAGCGCAAGCCCAAAGCCGAAAAAAAGTGACGCGAAAAAGGCTGCCGCAGTCAAATGCGGCAGTCCCAAAAGAAATGCCCCTTTGTTTTGGTGGTCACTATCATGAGTTTGATAGCTCCAAACAAAGAAATGGGCGAAACTGTGCATAGTATACTACAAAAAAATCGGTTTGTAAATGAGGCAAAATGAACAAAAATGAGGCAAAAAAATTCAGCACTCGACACAGGGGATTTTTGGTGAAATTTTGAGGGAAAGCTATTGACAAAACACAAAAGACGTGCTATGATAAGTTGTGGTTGAAATATTACCACCTGAAGAAGTAGAATTTCCGTTCTCACCTTACCGCTCAGGCGCGTATGGTTCATATGCAACTGGATGCCCCCGGTGGGCTGCATACGGAATTTCTGTATGCTTTTTTATTTTTTGGAGGGATTGGCTATTAGTACAAAAGACTTATTGATCAATGATGCGATCCGAGTGGACGAGGTGCGCGTGGTGGGACCTGACAGCGAGCAGCTCGGGGTCATGAAGCTGGAGGCAGCTAAAAATTATGCCTATGGGCAGGGACTGGACCTGGTTCTGATTGCGCCCACGGCAGCGCCTCCGGTATGCCGGATCATGGACTATGGCAAGTTCCGCTTTGAACGCGAAAAGAAGGAAAAAGAAGCGAAAAAGAAGCAGCAGATTGTCAAGATCAAGGAAGTACAGCTTTCCTGCCGTATTGATACGCACGACTTCAACACCCGTGTCAACAACGCCAAGCGTTTCTTGGCGGATGGCGACAAGGTGAAGGTGGTCATTCGTTTCAGGGGCAGGGAAATGACTCATATGGAAATCGGCCGCGAGGTGCTGCGTCAGTTTCAGGAGGCGCTGGCAGAGTATGCGTCGGTGGAGAAATACCCGCTGGTGGACGGACGCAATATGATCATGGTGATGGCGCCCATCAAGCAAACCAAATGAGATGGTTGATATATTTGTTTAGATAAATAAGGAGAACTGGTATGGGAAAGATCAAAACACATAAAGCGTCTGCGAAGAGATTTGATGTGACGGCAGGCGGTAAGGTCAAAATGAACCATTCACATCGCCGTCATAAGCTGGGTCTGAAGACTCCGAAGCGCAAGAGAAGCTTGCGTAAAGGGGCTATTCTCAGTACCAGTATGACACCGGCTATCAGAACGCTGATCCAGAAGTAATTGAGCACAGGAGAAGGTAAAGACAATGGCAAGAGTGAAAGGTGCGCTCATGGCGCGCAAAAGAAGAAAAAGCGTATTGAAGGCGGCGAAGGGGTACTGGGGTGCAAAGAGCAAGCACTTCCGGATGGCCAAGCAAGCGGTGATGAAGAGCGGCAACTATGCGTTTGTCGGTCGTAAGCAAAAGAAGCGCGATTTCCGCCGCTTGTGGATCACCCGTATTTCGGCGCAGGCAAAAGTGAACGGCATGAATTATTCCACCCTCATGCACGGGTTGAAGAATGCCGGGATTGACCTGAACAGAAAGATGCTGGCGGAACTTGCCGTCACCGACAAAGAAGCGTTTGCCGCCTTGGCAGTCAAGGCAAAGGCCGCCCTGTAATCCCCCGCTTGTGCGTCAAACGGTATGGCCGGCGGCTGGGCAGTGGACGCCAAACATGAAGCACAGAAAAAAGGGACTGTCGCAACCAACCGCGGCAGTCCCGTTTTCTCTTGCCGCTGCCCCGGGGCGGCGGCAGGCACGCACCCCTTTGAGGGGGTAGGGAAGCAGTATAGACAAGGAGGGTATGCGGGTGATACTCATGCAGCCAACCATCACATCCAGAAACAACCCCACCGTCAAATGGCTGGCATCGTTGTCCGAGAAAAAGTACCGGGATGCCTCCCGCTCCTTTATTTGCGAGGGGGAAAAATTGTTTGCAGAGGCCGCCGCCGCTCGTCTGCCCATCACCCATGTGGTGCTGAGCGAGACGAGTGCCGAGCGGTTGCTTGCGTTTGTGGAGACAAACTTAGCGGCGGACAGGTACGCCGAAACGACCGTGCTGGTGCTGTCGGAGAGCTGTTTTGAGAAGATATCCACCGAAAAATCCCCGCAAGGACTGTTAGTTGTCTTAAAATATCTTGACAATTGCAAATATTGTAATAAAATATATAAGGAAGAATTCTTTTCTTTTTGTTCCGGTCCGCTCCTGCTTTTGGAGTCCCTCAGGGATCCGGGCAATGTGGGGGCAGTGCTGCGCACGGCCGCCGGGCTGGGGATGGCGGGCGTGGTGATGACGGCGGACTGTGCGGATATCTTTGCGCCAAAGACGCTCCGTGCCGCCATGGGCGGGCTGTTTCACCTCAAGGTGCTGCTCGTGCCCGACTTGACGGAGGTCATTGCCCTGTTGCGGGCGGCGGGACGACGGGTGTTCGCGGCGGCGCTGTCGGACGAGGCACTTTCGTTGGCGTCGGTGCGGCTGCAGCCGCTCGATGCGGTGGTGATCGGCAACGAAGGACAGGGCATCAGCGACAGGGTCGCCCGCTCTTGTGAGGGCAGCGTGTGTATCCCGCTCGTCCCGCACACCGAGTCGCTCAACGCCGCTGTGGCGGCCGCCATCATCATTTGGGAACAAATGAAAGAGCGTCTCTCGGACACCACGCCCCCTGTCCCCGAGACATCGCCGTTGTCAGAGCAGGGATAGACCGCCGGGGTACCGCTATCGACAGGGAGACGCGCAGAAGGAGTGACATATGGCAGACACGCTGGTATGGGTATGGTTTGGCTTGTGTTGCACGCCCGGCTCGGACACGGGCAAGAAGCTCCTTGACGCCTTTGGTACCGTGGAGGCGATCTACCGTGCCCCGGAGGAAGAACTTCGCCGCCATGTCAGCCCCAAACGGGCGGACTTCCGCCGGCTGTGTCAAAAGGAACTGGCGGGCGCCAAGCGGGTCATGGATTACTGCGCCACCTCGGGCGTGGGGATTTTGACTTATGACGATGTGCATTTCCCGCACTCGCTCAAGGAGCTGAAGTGCCCGCCGATGTTGCTGTACTACAAAGGACGCCTGCCCGACTTTTCCGCTCTGCTTACCATAGCGGTGGTGGGCACCCGCCGCTTGAGCCGCTATGGCAAAAAGATGGCGTTTCACCTGTCCCATGACCTTGCCCGGACCGGGGTGCTGGTGGTCAGCGGTCTGGCGGCGGGTATTGACGGCGTCGCCCATGCGGGTGCCATTCACAGCGGCGGGCAAACGGTGGCGGTGCTGGGGTGCGGTATTGATGTCGTGTATCCCAAGGCCCACGCCACTCTGATGCAACGAGTCGCCGAATGCGGCGCGGTGCTGACCGAATACCCGCCCGGCACGCCGCCCGAGCCCCGACATTTCCCCATCCGAAACCGCCTGATCAGCGGACTTGCCACAGGGGTGCTGGTGGTGGAAGGACAGCCGGGGAGCGGGTCTATGATCACCGCCCGACATGCCAAAGAACAAGGCAAGCTGCTGTATACAGTCCCCGGGCCCGTGGATGAACCAAACGGGCAGGGACCTGCCCTGCTGCTTAAGCAGGGGGCCAAGGCGGTCAGCTGCGCGGAGGACATTTTGGACGACTTTGCTTGTGCGGCGGCGGCAAAATCCCTGTTGTATCAACTGGTAGGCACGCGGCAATTCTATATCAATGAGGTCCTGCGGCAGTTGCGGGTTAGTGCGGACACCGACCCGGTCGCCTCTCCCGAAGGCTCCCCCGCTCGGAAAGAGACGACTGCCGGCCGTGCCGCCGGACGCGACCGCCCGGCAAGCACCCCTCCGTCCGGTGCGGTGCTGTGCGAGCCCGCGGAGCCTGAGGCACAGCAGAATACCCCTTTGCGCTTGGATGCGAAAGCATTATCTGTCTACAAAAAAATACCGGTGGATGAGTCCTGTCTGCCGGACGAGCTGGCGGACGAGACACTCAGCACTGCTGATGTGCTGCGCGCCCTCACGGTGCTGGAGGTCTCCTGCCTCATCCGACGACTGCCCAGCGGGCGGGTGATCCGCCAAAATGCCGCGCTGGACGCGCTATGAAACCATCGCTACAGGAAAGGAACAACATGCGCTTGTCGCATGACTGACACATGGCTAATTTAGTAATTGTGGAATCCCCCGCCAAAGCCTCCACCATCAAAGGCTACTT
>Ga0265293_10002566_pt1 | contig 35885 bp, 30 predicted proteins | sample Munlanlewell138R_FD_192505 | JGI IMG/M metagenome (GOLD analysis project Ga0265293, IMG submission 192505) | Leachate microbial communities from a municipal landfill in Southern Ontario, Canada - Leachate well 138R | ecosystem: Engineered > Solid waste > Landfill > Unclassified | place: Canada... | reverse complement strand
CCTGAAAACGGCTATAGTGCTGAATTACAACCATATACAGGATTAGCAATTTGGCCGAAATGGCTAAAAAACGCCTGTTTTTGGGGGTAAAAAATAGCCAAATGGTAAAGATCGGCAAAGTCAAAGGGACGCCATTTCAGATAGCAAACACTGACCATAGCCTAATCAAGCATTCATGAAAAATGGAGTAATGCCGGCGGAATTGTTCTTGACATGTAAACCGAAATTATTATTATGGGTTTAGTAGAATTTGCACTAGATATAGTGTTGATTATAAATGATATATTAATGGCTTAGAATCTTGAGTTTTTATAGGTGGAACCCTTTATTTTCTGAGGGTTGAAGCAGGATATAGATAGTATGAAGCAAAGCCCTTTGGGCAGGACTTCAAGATACATGAGAAACTAAAGTTGGAATACCCTAATGTTTGGGGCTCAACTAAACAGCTGGTTGGATTTCTAACAAGATTTGGGAATCCGTATTTATAGTTTGGTAAGGAGATTCGCCTACGAGCAAGTATATGGAAAATTAACACAAGCACTTGATGACAGTCTGGCGGTAATCTCCCAAGGCTTTCAGATGCTTGAATAACAACCGAATAGCAACATGAAAGATCGAATTCTATAATGGTTTTGTGTACCAATACATTCGGGGGAAACTATGGATGAAAAACAACAAAATATTTATAGCCTGATCCCTTTGGCTGAGAAGGCTTTAAAGAAATTCAGAAATACTCCAAGCTTTGATGAAATCTACAAAAGTGATTATCATCGGGCCAATTACTATGTAGTCCAGCAAGCATTAGCTAAGGACTGTAATATTTACATTGGCACAAATAGTCCGGATAGCCCTCAAAATATCACTTTGGCTATCCTAATACCATTAGTTTACAATCTCCTGGTGGCAAGTCCAAGTACATTTATGCCAGATCTTGAAACCTTGAAATCTGACTACATCTTTATTAGAGAGGGGATTTCGTCTTACTATGAAATGTATGAAGGCAAACACAGTTTGGTTAGTAAAATAAAAGAGGGTCATCGCCTTAAGCACTTTGATAATTTTGACGAAGTCTTTAAAATACACTTTATCGCAGATAAAAAGAATTACTCAGATCGCAAGTGCCATCAAGCCCTGGGATGCTATAAAGAATGCTACAATCTATTAACAGAAAACTGCGAACAACCGCCATCATTCTTTCAAAAGAAGATCATACTAATATGCAACAAGAGCGAACTGTTTTCTCAACTTAATAGCCTTAACCTCAAACATTGTATTCCCTTTGGTAGCATAGTAGCAAGTGACCAGGATTATATCAAGGAAACACTACCAATAGAATCTTTAGTTTTGGTTGCCAGTGATTATGAGCTTGCCAGAGCTCATATGCTGGAACACAGAGAATTAGGTGAGTATGAGTATCTTATTGTAAGTGGAGATACCAAGATTAGTAAATTAAAGTCTCTTGTGAAAAACGATTGTAACAATGGTTTATTCAAGAACTATTGCCTTATTGGAAACCAAGCTTTCTCCCCAGACAAATCATTACTCGTTTGGCATTGGACCAAGAATGAAGAATATCGCTTACTGGATAAATACCAAATAGAAATCCAAATGAAAGGACTCCAGGATTGTGAAGAGCTGACGGATGTTTGTGTTGAGTATTACCGTTTACGTGATAATCTGTTGGATGATTACGATTCACGGGATCACTTTAAGCAAGCTCATTTCCTGTTTTTCAAGATATTGGGTGATAAATTAAATATGTTAGATAATATAGATGAGCAGCTTGCAAGTTGCAGAATGGAAATCACTAAATCAATGCTATCTGACAATTATGAAAAAGAAGATATTGAACAGAGTATAAATCAGATAATCGACCAATTACGCATTATATACGATGTAAAAATACTAAGTCCTACGATTTGGTCTGCATTGGCTGGTTTGGGGAATGAGAAGGTAAATTTGGTAGTCAATAATGGGGATGTGGATGAATGGCGCAAACAACTAACCATTCATGATATGAGCCATATCAATCTCATATCTGACAAAGATTTTCGTAGGGAGATCGGAAAAGGTAGCGCAGCTAAAACATATTATTTTACTCAACTGCCAACCTACAATCTTATCAACAGGCTACAAAGACAAATTCTGGACCAAGAAGTGTGGATAAAGATGTTGTTATATCCACCTGAAATTAGTGCCCTGAGTTCTCGCATGAAAAAGATACAGCGTTGGGAAAGACAAAATACTGGTGCTAAGGATATGTCTTTATTCCCGGAACTTGAACTTAATAGGTTGGGTAGCAGCGATACCGATGATCCAATTGTGAAATTTGAAGACAGAATCTATGATGTTTCAGATGAGATGGTTCCATTGGCAACAGGATACGATAGTTATGATAATTACATTATACAGGTAGTCACCATAAAAGAACCAAGTATCCAAAATGTCAGCTGCTCTCAGAAAGTGCTCAGGAAGGATGGTGATGATATTGCTTTAGTATCGGTTACAGACTTGGAGATGGCCGATTTTATAATGATCTATGAAAATAAAAGTAGGGATTATCTGTACCAACTATTGAGCAATACCTCACAGAGATTTGCTCAGGTAGAGAGGTTCTCAAAGCTTTGGAAAAAAAGATTGAGAGAGTATCTGAATATTGATAATCCAGAGTCGTCCGATGATAATGTTATCGATAATTATTCATGCTATGATACGAAACTTAATAATCTTGCTATGCATATAGGAGTAAGTTCTGAATATATTATTAAAAACTGGGTTTCAGTTGATGCTAAGACACGCTTTCCTCAAAAGAGCAAACTTGAAAAGCTGATAAGCTTTCTATTGAAACAGGGGCTTTTAAACAACACCGAAGCTGCTGAGATCAGATCAAGCAGAAGTTACTTTCTTGGAGTGATGATTAGCTTAGGGCACAATCTTAGTGCAGAAGCTCAAATGATTATTCTAAGCCAGCCTGCAGATTATGATCAATTTATTATTCAATATGTGTGCGAGAATACAGAGGAATACCCTTTACTCTCGAAACTGGATTCTCAAGCCATCAAGAGCATTATTGATCACAATTTTATAAAAGCGGTATTCATTAAGCTAATTGAACAGGGAGGCCAAAATGAAGGGGAGTGACCCTAGGGTAATACTCAAGGAACTTCTGCGTAAAAATTTAGTCGGACCATGTAACGATACTTTCCTTGATAACAACGAAGAAGAAATCATCTGTGATTATCCTCTAAACAAGTATTTAGCAGGAATTATATTTCCTCATTTGGAGGGATTGCCTGAATCCATAGGAGATGAACATCAGATGGAGATAGATCTATCCGAAGATACAACTACAGAGCTTGAGTTGGCCCCTGATTGGGATGATGAATCTGAAAAATCGGATAATCTCGTGGAAGAAGGAAGGTTGGCCAACGATGATTTTACTAGGCCAGAACTTTATCCCAATTCATTGGGATTATCGTTTTGCTTGGATAGAGCGGCCCAAGATACTGTTATTGATATCAGTTTTGGCAGTTATCGTCAACTCGATCCCACTTTTGAGATCCATCCCATGCTTCGGATCAATATGGAATTTGATGATTATGATCTTATTCGATCACTTAACGCAGGCAACCAAGAATATTTAGAAAACTTGATATCCTATGATCAGGATACTAAAACAGTGTATCTCTCCAGGAAACTGGTGGGTCAAAGCAGAAAAGAAGTTAGTGGTGATTTTAAAAACTTAGAAACAATCCGACAGGCAGTTTATGAGCGTTTAAAATCAGCTAAGGATTTGGAAAAAGATCGTTACACAAGGATAAAAAACATATTAGAATCAATCCATTCACTATACAGGAAGACTTGGATAAGACGTCAACATCATTTTCAATATAAGATCACATTGTCCGAACTCGAAACCCGTAAGGTTATCTGTATCCCTTCGGACAGGATTGATAATAGTTCAATATCGTACAATTTGCATGTTTTGATGATAGAAAACAAACCAGAAATAAGAGTTATTAAGTTACTGCTGGAAAATAGACAAAACATGAAATCTCAAAATAATGAGCTACGGCGAAGTCCTATGCTGAATGACATCTGTATGTTCCAATGCAAAATCAAGGTGCAAAATGAAAATCTTCTGCCTCTTCCCCAGCCACCATTGCCATCTTATGCCACAATGGAAGATAAAATTATGGATTGCCAGTATCGTGATTCCAAAGTATATGCGCAAGCACACAATTGCGCATGTTCCTGGCATAAAGTGGACGGGAAGATAAAGGTAGTTCAGACTGAGGTTCTACCATCAACAATTCCACCTGTTAGCACAAACACTTATCTCGAAAACTCAAGATCTGCCTTAAAAGTTAAAGATAGTAGCTATTATTCATCTAGTACTGACTCTCAAATCATACAATGGTTGAACCTTTTTGTGAATGGTTATGAATCCTGGATTGAAACACAAGATAAATTGGCCCTGAATCTCAATACCAGATATGCAGAAGCTGCAAAGACTATGTTGGTCAATCAAAGAAGTGCATTAAGCAGAATGCGCGAAGGAGTCGAGTTGTTGGATAATCCTGAATATTTAGACATATATCGACTTACGAATAGCGCTATGCTGATCAATATGATAAAAAATGACCCATCTAGTGATCCTGAACCTGGAGAAGAGGCAGAAAACATACATTATCACGCATTTCAGCTTGCGTTCTTACTGATCAATGTGGAATGCATTATCCATCCTAACTCCGATACCAGGTCAAAGAGTGTAGACCTTCTCTGGTTCCCCACCGGAGGTGGAAAAACTGAAGCCTATTTTCTGCTATCTGTATTTTCATTGTTGTTGAGGCGTATCAAACATGGTTCTGCTGGATATGGCACGTCCGTGATTATGCGATATACTCTTCGCTTGCTTACAGCTCAACAATTTGAACGAGCGGCCAGAATGGTTCTCTCATTGAATTTTGTTTGCGATAAATTTATGCCACAATTAATTGAGGAAGAGCCATTCTCAATAGGGTTATGGATAGGCGCCTCCTCATCACCCAATAAACTAAGGGATGCTAACGGTTCTGCGGAAGAGATTATCGATAAGATATCTGATGCGCCCGACTTAACAACTGCTCAACGGCAAAATAAGTTCCCTATTACTCATTGTCCTTGGTGTGGCAGCAGCCTAGTAGATAAAGGGAAAATGGGATTCAAAATGGGATTCAATGTCCTAAAAAACAAATTCGAAGTGTTTTGTTTAGATACTGAATGTTTTTTCCATCGTGGCTTGCCGATAGATTTAGTGGACGAAAGTCTATACAATAATCCCCCATCATTGCTTTTCGCTACCGTCGATAAATTTGCCCGGCTTGCTTGGGTAGAAGAAGCTTCGGTTTTTTTTGGCTCTACTGAAGGGGTGCTTCCTCCAGACCTGATCATTCAGGATGAACTGCACCTTATTTCTGGCCCCTTAGGCAGTATTACAGCTTTATTTGAGAGTGTGGTAGAGATGCTGTGTAGAAAAGGAAACAAAATGCCCAGAATAATAGCCTCTACAGCCACTATCAAGAATGCTGCAGCGCAAGTGAAAGGGTTATTCGGTAACCGGGATGTATTTACTTTTCCCCCTGCAGGGCTTAATTTTGGAGATAATTTCTTTTCAAAAACACTAAAACATGAGAATACCCGCGAATACATTGGCATCTGCCCTTCAGGCAAGACGGTAACCACCACCCAGGTAAGACTGTTGGCTTTACTGTTGTTTGGACGTCAGGAATTAGCGAACCGAATTGATGAAGATTTGGACTGCTATTGGACGGTGATTTCTTACTACAATTCACTTAGGGAGCTTGGACGCATGTACAGCAAAACCAGAGATGAAGTGCAACAAGCCTATAAACAGATGGTTCTCAAGCGGAATCCTCTCAGTAAAAGATATTTGTTGCGTCATCCCAAAGAATTGACAAGCCGGATTTCTGGTTACGAAGTAAAACAAGTGCTAAAATCTCTGGAATCACCAAGCATTGTAGACAACGATCCCAATAAGGTTCAGGATAATGCCATTGATGTTGTCTTTGCCACAAACATGATTTCGGTAGGTTTGGACATTCCGCGTTTGAATCTGATATTAATGAACGGACAACCCAAAAGCGCATCGGAATACATCCAGGTTACAAGCCGTATTGCTCGTAACTATCCCGGTCTGGTGCTTACTCTTTTCAATCCATTTAAAGCCAGAGATAAATCACACTTCGAGAATTTTGCTTCCTTTCACCAGAACTATTATCGTTTTGTAGAGCCAATATCGGTTACCCCTTACACACGTGTAGCAATCCGTAAAATGATGCCGACTCTAATGTCCGCATACGCCCGCATGGTAAAGGGTATATCCTCTCCCCAAGACTTGGGATCCCAGGACTTTGAGGAATATATTGATTTTATGGCTTCAAGGATGCAAGATGACACCTCCATGATGCCCTTTTTCCGGGCCAGATTGAATAAACACCTTATTACCTTGCAAGAAAAACTGTCTAATAATCCAGATCTTAGCTTCAGAAAGCTCTTGCTTAATGCAAGTGATGCTATCGCCTTAGATTATGATGATAACGATTGGTTGACCATGAATTCTATGCGTGAAATCAGCCCCAATACGGTAATAAAACTTGTAACACCCAGGTTAAAAAAAAGGAACACGGATTATGAATAAGTACTATGAGATAGCCTGTCATTCCATAATAAGCTCGTATGGGGGAATAGGCTCTTTGATAGAAACTCCAGAGGGATCCATGCGAATTCTGCCTCTTGAGAAGTGGCCATTTTTTATTAACGAGGTCGATGGCAAAGACAGAGAAAAGGTGAATTCCTTGTCGGTACAGGACCCAAGGCTAATTTACAGATTGAAGGACAATTTTCCCAACCTTGAATACCTATTAAAAATACCAGCAAATAGCACTACACACTCTGGATACAAGGTTGCATCAGATACCAGCTTGATTTCGGCAGAACTTTTTCCCCAATGGATGTTTTGCCCAGTATGCAACCGATTTATGCAACATTCCGATTGGCGGCATGTACATAGAATAAGCAATTTGCAGGGTAGTTTTAATCTATACTGCCCTTATTGTCAGATGAAATCAAGTAAAAAAAGGAAGATAATGCTTGAGCAAGTTAGGTTTATTCAGGTTTCTGAGTCTGGACAAATCCGGGATTTCCCTTGGGAAGACTGGCTTAATGATAAAGTGCCTGATGCTCAAAATCATGAAAGACATGAACTTTCATACCGAAGTTCAATAAGATCAGATAACCTTGAGTCAATCAGAATATCTTGTGGGAAATGCAAGGCTTCTGCAAGCCTTTCCGGTATTTTTAATCCATCTTCAAATGGCGAATCCATGAGGACAGTCTTGAAATCAAGCAACAGCGTTTACTTTCCGGGAATATTAAGAAGCTTAATGATTCCCATCTCCAGACTGGATCGTAACAATCCTCCTAAATCAGAAACAGATTATCGATGTTACGAACTTGAATACATGGTCAATAAAGCTACTGCAGATGATTTTTCTGATGAAGACCCAATCTATCTAAAAGAAATGCCTTCTATAAACAGCACTATATCACTTATATCGATTAGAACTTTGAGTATGGCTATGGTATTGTGTTCCTATAGCAGAATCAGCCCCATCAGCCCAGGCGCAATATTTGAAAAAGGTAAATCCATGCATGTTACAAAAGCAGGAGAGTACACCTCTTATCTCCCAAGCATAGAGTTGGCGGGGGAAGGCTTTCTATTGGACTTTGATGATAAAGCGATTCGTAAGTGGTATTCAATTATCAAAAAGCAGGATGATTTCTGGCAACGTATAATAAATCACAGCAAAACCCTCAATAATTTTAATCCTTTAGGGGGTGGTGTGATAACAGATTATGCTCTGTATAAGTATGTTCTACTCCATACTATAGCACACTTGCTCATCAAACAACTTGAATTTGTGTGTGGCTATCCTGCTTCTTCTTTGAGTGAGCGGATATATTGCTCAGCAGATTACCATGCCGGTATTATGATATATACCGTTGCGGGATCAGAAGGTAGCTATGGGGGCATTGTGACAGTTATTGAAAATGGTGACCTACCTCAATTACTTGTAGAATCCATAGATAAGGCAAAGTTTTGCGCCAATGACCCTGTATGTATAAACGATAGCTCAGTGTGCTTCTCGTGTTGCTTGCTGCCTGAAACCTCATGCGAGTCGTTTAATTTACTCCTTGATAGAGCCTTAGTCATAAACGAACAGTACGGTTTTATGGCACAGATAATAGAGTAACGGTTAAGTGGAGCTGACCCTATCCCTGAAAATTACGTCACCGGCTGAGTGACAGACCAGAGCCTAATCAAGCATTCGTGAAAATCAGGGAAAAGCCTATGCAGAGATTTTTGTTGACAAATAATCGGCCATACAAGTATGGTTCATAAACATAGTAGAGCGGGAATAGCTCAGTGGTAGAGCGCAACCTTGCCAAGGTTGAAGTCGCGGGTTCGACCCCCGTTTCCCGCTCCAGATGATAAGGCGACATAGCCAAGCGGTAAGGCAGAGGTCTGCAAAATCTCCATCCCCGGTTCAAATCCGGGTGTCGCCTCCAATTTAATCGATAAGTATATAGTTCGTGACAGCTCTGCTGTCCGGGCATTGAAAGATGCCGGAGTGGTGGAACAGGTAGACACAAGGGACTTAAAATCCCTCGGGTGATAAGCTCGTGCCGGTTCAAGTCCGGCCTCTGGTACCATATTATTTGCGGGAATAGCTCAGTGGTAGAGCGCAACCTTGCCAAGGTTGAAGTCGCGGGTTCGACCCCCGTTTCCCGCTCCAATTATTTATGAAGATAAAAGCGATAATATTTGACCTTGATGGCACTTTGATAGATTCCATGGGCTTGTGGCGAGAGGTAGATGAAGAATTTCTCTGCTCTCGCGGTATAACTGTGCCGGAAGACCTCTTTGATAACATGCCCTCGGGTAATAGTTTCATCCAAACTGCGCAGTATTTCCGTGACCGTTTTGCGCTCAAGGAAACCAATAGCCAGATCATGCAGATTTGGACTGATATGGTGGCGAAGCATTATGCCAGCTCGGTGCCGCTCAAGGATGGTGTGGCAAAATTGCTCCCGCAAATCAAAGCTGCCGGGTTGAAACTGGGGCTGGCTACCAGCAATTCTTATGAATTGGCGCGCAGTGCACTGACTTTCAATGATGTATGGGATTGTTTCGATGCGGTCTCCACCGGCGACGCAGATGTATTGGGCAAGCCTTATCCGGATATCTTTTTGAACTGTGCCAGGGGTTTGCAGCTGAATCCTGCCGAATGTATAGCCATCGAAGACACCCTCACCGGGGTACAGTCTGCTCAGGCTGCCGGCATGATGACCCTGGCGATCTACGATGAAGACAGTAAGAAACACCATGATGAGATTGGGCGTCTGGCGCATGCCTTTTGCCTGGACTATCGTGAAATCATCCGGGAATTAAGAAAATTGAGAGTAGAGATATGAAATTGTATATAATAATCGGAGCTTATGGTAGCGGGAAAAGCGAATACAGCATAGACTTAGCCCGCAAGCTGAAAGCCAAAGGGAAGGAAGTTTCTCTGGCAGATCTGGATGTGGTAAACCCCTATTTTCGCAGCAGAGATGTGCGCGATGAATTTGCCCGGGAAGGCATTGATGTGATTGCCCCGGAAGGACATTTTTCCCATGCCGATCTACCGATGCTGTCCCCCCGGATCAAAGGCGTTATCGAAAATGTCGGGCGCACTGTGATCCTGGATGTGGGTGGCGATCCTGCCGGTTGCAGAGTGCTGGGACGCTTTGTAGATTCCATAAACAAACGCGGTTATCATATGCGTTTGGTAGTAAATACATCCCGACCCTTTACCAGCAACCCAGATGAAGTGTTGGCCATGATCGCCATGTTGGAAAGTTCTTCTAAACTCAAGGTGCATGAGCTGATCTGCAATACCAATCTCATGCAGTACACCGAAAAGGATTTGGTGGTGGAAGGTATCAAGATCGTGGGTGAAGCAGCCGCTCAGGCGGGGATCATCTTTGATAGCTATCTGGTATTGGATGAATACTCGGACAGAGTGCCGGACAATCTCCTGGGCAAAAAGCGCATAGTGATGAGCTATACTCTGAAGAAGCCTTGGGAGAGCCTGGTCATGAAAGGGATATAAATTCCGGTATAATAAGCCGCAAAACAAAATCTGCGGTGGAAATATCTCAACATAGTCCGGATGGGCTATCTGCATTGAATATCAATTATATAACGCATCCTAATCAACCTTTACATCTTTCAAGCAAGGGGAAATGCGCTCTGGAAAGGCCGTTTGAGCGTTTAAGGCCGGGAAAGATTATTGACAGAAATTGCCCTTGCTCAAGAATGGAGTTTCAGGTAAAAAGCATGGAGAATAGATGAGTAAAAAGAAAAGAACAGCAATAGAACCCACTCGCGAAGAGAATTATGCGGAGTGGTATCAACAGGTGATCAAGGCAGCTGATTTGGCTGAAAATAGTGATGTGCGCGGATGCATGGTGATCAAGCCATGGGGTTATGCGATCTGGGAGAATATCCAAAAAGCGCTGGACCAGATGTTTCGGGATACCGGCCATCGTAACGCCTATTTCCCCATCTTCATCCCCAAAAGCTTTTTTGAAAAGGAAGCTGAGCACGTGGAAGGCTTTGCCAAGGAATGTGCAGTGGTGACCCACTCCCGTTTGGAAGATGACGGCCATGGAGGATTAAAGGCGGCCGGAGAGCTTACCGAACCTCTCATAGTGCGCCCTACCAGCGAGACCATCATCGGTTCTTCCTTTGCCAGATGGGTAAATTCCTATCGCGATCTTCCGCTTTTGATCAATCAATGGGCAAACATCGTGCGCTGGGAAATGCGTACCCGGCTGTTCCTGAGAACCACAGAGTTTCTCTGGCAGGAAGGTCACACCGTGCATGAAAGCAAGGAAGACGCCATGCTGGAAACCCTTAAAATGCTGGATGTTTACGCCGATTTTGCGGCTCAGTATCTGGCCATCCCGGTGATCAAAGGGGAAAAGACCGAGGGTGAGAAATTCCCCGGAGCGGTGAATACCTATTGTATCGAGGCTATGATGCAAGATAAGAAAGCTTTACAATCCGGCACTTCGCACTTTTTGGGACAGAATTTTGCCAAAGCTTCCGAGATCAAGTTTCAGGGCAGAGATGGCGAGATGCAATATGCCTGGACCACATCCTGGGGAGTATCTACCCGCTTGATCGGAGCCTTGATCATGGCGCACAGTGACGATAACGGTCTGGTTTTGCCGCCCAAGATTGCCCCTTCTCACATCGCTTTGATACCCATATATCGTAATGAAGACGAAAAAGCAGAGGTTCTGGCCTATTGCAAGAAGGTCGAGAGTCTCTTTCATAAAGAACGTTTTGAAGATATGCGCCTTTATACCGAGCTGGATGATCGTGATCTTACCGGCAGTGAGCGCAATTGGTACTGGATCAAAAAAGGGATACCGCTCAGGATGGAAATAGGCCCCAGAGATATAGCCTCCGAATCCGTGATGGTGGCCAGACGGGACAAAGAACCCAGAGATAAGCAAAGCGTCCCGATCTCTGAGCTAAAAGCCTATGCGCTGCAAAACCTCAAGGAGATGCAAGAGGTCTATTATCAAAGAGCTCTGGAATTTCGCCAGGCGAATACCATCAAGATCGATGATAAAGACGAATTTTACCGCTATTACACTCCCAAAAGTCAAGATCAACCGGAGATTCATGGCGGCTTTGCCTTGGCGCATTGGTGCGGGGACACAGCCTGCGAAGAGCAGATAAAAACCGATCTCAAAGTCACTATTCGCTGCATTCCCTTTGATACAAAGGAAGAAGAAGGCAAGTGCATTTCTTGCGCTAAGCCTTCCCGGCAGCGCGTGATCTTTGCAAAGTCTTATTAAGTATGATTATTCGCTGCGCTATCATCAGCATCGGCAATGAGATATTGCTGGGCAAGACGGTAAATACAAATCTTGCCTGGATGGGCTCTCAACTGGCCCTCATGGGCTTTGAAGTCTGCGAGGCTATTGCCATCAAGGACATTGCAGAGGCCATTACCGAAGCTCTGGATCATTTCTGGACGCGGTATGACGTCGTATTTAGCACCGGAGGCCTGGGCCCTACCGAAGATGATATCAGCAAAGCAGCGATTGCGGCATACTTTGGCAAGGAGCTGCATTTTGACGAAGCCATCTGGGCAAAAATCCAGCAAATGTATATCCCGCGAGGCATATCTATCCCCCAGATAAATCGTTGCCAGGCCATGGTCCCGGAGGGGTTTGCAGCCCTTGATAATCAGCGCGGCACAGCTCCAACCCTGTACTATAAAGAGGGGAACAAGCATTTCTTTGCCTTGCAGGGCGTTCCTCTGGAGATGAAGCACAATTTTGAGACGCATGTCCGCCGCATTTTGGCACAGGCATATCCCCAAGCTGAAGCGATTATTCAAAGAACGCTGCATAGCTTTGGCGTATCCGAATCTGCCATGGCAGAGATGCTTTCGGAGCAAGAATTACCCGATGGCGTGAATCTGGCCTGGCTGCCACAGACTGGCCGGTTGGATTTGAAGATCGCCGGAACAGACGCCAAAGCCAGAGACAAAGCCGAGCAGCTGATCATGGCTAAGATTGGCGATAAAATCTGGGGCAGAGACGGTGATACTCCAGCCAGCGTATTGCTGGATATATTGCGAGAAAAGCAGCTAAATCTGGCTGTGGCGGAATCTTGCACAGCCGGACTGATGCAGGCTTATATAGCTGCTATTCCCGGAGCTTCCGAAGCTCTGTTGGGCGGTGTGGTGAGCTATGCAAACCGCATCAAGCAAGAGCTTCTTTTTGTGGATACCATCCCGGCGCACGGGGCTGTGAGCCCTGAAACTGCTCTGGCTATGGCACGGGGAGTGCAAAAGGTATTTAAAAGCGATGTGGCAATCTCTGTCACCGGTATTGCCGGGCCAGATGGAGGCAGCAAAGACAAGCCGGTGGGAGAAGTGCATTTTGCTTTCGCTGTGTTTGACAAATATAAGCACGTGAAAATGCAGCTGCGCGGAGACCGCGACGGCATCAGGCACAGGGCAGCGGAAGCGGGCATATTACTAATGATCAATTTATTACAGGAATGTGACTTTTGAAAGTACTAATAATAGGAAGCGGCGGACGTGAACACGCAGTTGCGGATGCGTTTAGCCGCAGCTCTACAGTCAGCGAAATCATAGTAAGCCCCGGCAATGCTGGCATAGCTGAGGATTTTCGTTGTTTACCGCTAAATGGGCAGGATGAGATTGCTGGGTTCTGTCACGACAAAGCAGTTGACCTGGTCTTTATCGGGCCTGAACAGCCTATCAAAGACGGACTTTCTGATCTGCTCAGAGCAGAGGGGATCAGAGTGCTGGCGCCATCGCGCGATGCAGCCAGACTGGAAACTTCAAAAGCTTTTGCAAAGCAGCTAATGCTAAAGCATCATGTCCCCACGGCTTCTTATAGCCTGTTGCGGGATGAATCGGCAGCCAGGGAAGTCCTGGCAAAATGCAGCTATCCCATAGTGCTCAAGGCAGATGGGCTGGCCGCAGGAAAAGGAGTAATAATCTGTTCAAATGAGTCTGCGGCCTTGCAGGCTTGTGCCGGTTTGTTTAGACACAGCGCAGGCAGTAGCGGGATATTGGCCGAAGAATATTTGCAGGGTTGGGAGGTATCGCTCTTTGCTTTTTGCGCTAAAGATACTTTCCAGACCAGTCTTTTTGCCCAGGATCATAAACAGCTTTATGATCAGGATATGGGCCCCAATACCGGTGGAATGGGCGCTGTATGCCCGGTTGTCGCCGCAGAGGAATATCGCCAGGAGATCGAAGACAAGATATTGGCTCCTGTGCTGACCGCCATGAAAGAGCTCGGCTGCCCCTATGAAGGGGTCTTGTATCTGGGGCTGATGATTACGCAGCAGGGGCCGAAAGTGGTGGAATTCAATTGTCGCTTTGGCGATCCTGAGGCTCAGGCACTGCTTCCTTTGCTTAAGACAGACTTTATGGAGCTCTGTCTGGCTATGACCGAAGGCAGGATAGGAAAGCTGAAGCTTGAATGGATGAACCAGGCAGCGGTGGCGGTGGTGCTGGCTGCACCGGGCTATCCTGCCGCTTACAAAAAAGGGATAAGAATCCGCTGCCCCCAGATGGATTCAAAAGTGTTCTTTTCCGGAGTAACGCGCGAGCACAGCGATTTGATCAGCTGTGGCGGCAGAGTTTTGACCGTGATGAACATGGCCGATACTCTGGATAATGCCAGAGCAGCGGTATATCGTGATATCGAAAGCACAGATTTTCCCGAAAAAGTATATCGCAAAGACATTGGCAAAAGAAAAAACCTTCTATTCTAATGGAGAAATTATGAGACTATATATATGTGCTATTCTGATGGCCCTGCCAATATTCATGTTTGGCAGCCCCATCAGCCTGATCAGTGAAAGTAGTGATGCGCTTACCCTGAGCTTTGTCCTTCCGGATTATGAATTGGAAGAAACAAAGATTGGTAATGAGCAATATCATCAGATCGTAATGGATGAAGGCTCGCAGAGTTTTGAAGAGGGCTATCCAGAGCTGAAAGTGTTTTCGGTTCCGGTGGCCATTCCCATTGATGGGCAGGCCTCGGTAAGGGTGCTTTCTTCTTCTTCGCAGCGCGTGCGGGATGTAAAATTAGCCCCGGTTGCCACCATGAATGTAAGTGATACCGAGGTAAGCTATAGCTATGAAAAAGATTATGCGGCCTATAGCAAATCCAGCTTGTATCCGGAGCAGATAGTTCAGGTTTCCGAGCCTGCTTTTATAGGGAATCGCCGCTTTGTAAGCGTAAGAGTGTATCCCTTTCAATATTCTGCTGCAAATCGTCAGCTCACGGTGCACGATGAAATAGAAATAGCGGTGTCCATCAGCGGCAGTAAGAGTGGCAATTCAGATTGGCAGCTCAGCAAAAACCCTTTGGACCCTGTAGCCGATCAATTCTTTATCAATAACCTCAGCTCAAAATCCTGGCGCAAGCCCAAGGACAAGGCTGAATCTTACGAATCTCCCAAGAATTCTACCAATCAAGTTTCTGAGATTCAGCTGATAGTAGATAGTGAAGGGATATACAAAGTTGGCTATCGTGAGCTGAAGGATTTTATAGTTCAAATGACAGATTCTCTGCAGGTTCAGATGAGCTGGGATATCGACAACGTGGACCCCAGGTATCTAGAGCTCAGCGATGAATATGGTCAGGTGCCCATCCATTTTGAAGGTGAAAATGACGGCAGATTTAATAGTGGAGATTACTTTGAGTTCTTTGGAGACCGCCATTATGGAGACACTTCTTATTACGATGATTATACAGCAGAAAACGTATATACTCTGAGGCTCAAAGATGGTTTTGGTGCCCGGATGGTAGTGGAAAATGGTGGGCTCATTCATAGTAACCCCAACGAGTACACACTTGCGGATGCTTATGAAGAAACTCTGCACTTTGAAGAGCAGCTCGTAAGCGATAAACTGGGTAGAGGCTGGAGTTCGTTTAACCAAAATTACTATCGGGAAGACCTCTGGTTTTGGAAGAAGATCAATGCGCCGAATCTGGAAATCGTGCCAATCGAGCTGCAATATCCCATAGACACCATCATTCGTAAAGCTAATACAAAGATAGTTTTGCATGGGCTTACTTACAAAGAACAACTTGGGCCTGGAGAGTATGATCATGAGGCTGCTATCCGCCTTAACCAAGCTATGATAAATAGCCATACCTGGACCGGGCAGACGGAAAAGATATTTTTCAACCAGGAGCCGATCTCAAATTCCTTTCTGAGACACGGGACAAATAACGTCTATATCAGCCTGTCCGGGAATACGGCATCAGCCGATAGAGAGCAGGTGCTTCTGGATTATATCGAAATCTCCTACTGGCGTGAATACAAAACAGATCAAGACTATATAAAGTTCACCAAACCCAAAGACCGTCCCAATGGTCTAATTCAATTTGAACTGGAGGGCTTTTCCTCGCCGGATGTTTCAGTATATAAGATTGGCTCCAGCAAATTCACCAGTTTGCAGATCGAACCTTTTTATGTGGACGGATCTGCACCCTGGACTGTGAGTCTGCAAGATAGCGTATCTTCCCAATCAGTTCGCTATTACGCCGTGGAAGAAGGCTCCAAGAAAGTGCCCAAACAGATGCGGCTGAACCTTCCTTCAGATCTGCATAATCCTATGCATGCGGCAAATGTGATAGTGATCACTCCTTATGAGTTTATCCAGGCTGAAGGCACTTTGCTGCTTTCGGATATCTGGGAGGCTGAGGGTAATGTGGTGAAGATTGTAGATCTGCAGGATATTTACGATGAGTTCAATAGCGGGATAGTATCCCCACAGGCGATAAAAGACTTTCTAAAATATGCTTACAACAATTGGGGCGCGCCCGAGCTATCTCACGTAATGCTTTTGGGAGAAGGAGTGGCTGATACCAGAGATAATAGCCCCAGTCGCAAATACAACCTGATCCCGGTAAAGAAATCCTGGACCTACAAACATGGTGCTACCGCCACAGACACCTGGTATGGCTGTATAGTGGGTGAAGACACGGTGCCGGATATCACTGTAGCCAGAATCTGTATCTGGACCCCGGAGCAGATTTTGGATTACGCTCTCAAGGCTCAATCATATCGGGAAAATCTGCACACCAATAGATTGTGGAATAACCATATAACCTTCACCGCCGGGGGCAAAATCGATGATGAAAACGACATATTCTCCCAGCAGTCTGAACGCATTCGCCGTCGCTGTGTACCCCAAGACTACCGGGTCACAAGAGTATATACTACCACTCAAACCGTAAGCCCGGATTATTTCGGCGGGACCTTTAACCTCAAAGATGCCATCAACAGCGGTTCTCAATATGTGCAGTTTATGGGCCATGGCGGAGGAAGGGTTTGGGCGGACTACAACCTCTTTAATTTCAATGATGTGGCTACGCTGAACAATCAAACCTATCCGATCTTTTTGTCTCTGGCCTGTTATGCCTCGGCCTTTGATACAAATGGGGCGAATTCAATCTCCGAAGCCCTGGTCAACACGGCTGACAAAGGGGGGATAGTGGCTTTGGGTTTCACCGGCCTCGGCTATCTGACTCAGGACGAAGACTGGGGATTGGCTTTTAATGAAGCCGCGTTTTCTCACGATTTTGAACTCTTTTCAGAAGCCTATCTTTATGCTTTGGCCAGGTTTTATACCATCACAGATTCACCGGCTCCCCGTAAGGCTATGACAGATGGGTCTGCATATATCGGAGACCCGCTGATCAGGCTGAATAAACCTGTTTCAGATCAGTCTGTCAGTGTGCTGAATGCTAACCCTGCCGCCGGAGATACGCTAAGAGTCCAGGCAGAATTTCCCCCGGATGTTTCTGCAGCCAGATTGTATATCATGAATCTAAATGAGAAAGTCCTGAATGTGCCTTACGATCTGCCGGTGATTAACGGAGAGTATAATGCCACATACGTCCTTCCGGCAACGGATACAAACTATACACGTAAGGTCTTTGTAGCCGGATACTCTCCCACCAAAGAATACATAGGACATAGTTTCTTTGGAGTGGGCCGGCCTGCCATCAAACATCACGAGTGCCTTCCCAAAGCGCCAAGCTATGCTGATTCCATTGGCTTCAGCGCCAGGGTCTTTAGCATGGATACGATAATGGATATGTACTGCTCGGTGCGTACAGATAGCATAGTTTCGCAAAGTGGGACTACGATTACCTGGGAGGATCTACCCATGCAGATGAGCCAGGAAGATAGTAGCATCTGGGTTACCACCGGGAAACTAAGAAAGTTCCGAACCGGTAAGGAGCTGTTCTTTAAGTATTACTTTACTACAGCGGACAGCATGGCCTATGAATCTCCCCTGGAGGCTATTCAGGTGGCAGGCCCCGATCTGTTTTTGCGCGATATAGTCTTTGACCCCGGAAATGCCGAGCCCAAACTGCGGGTGAAGAGTATCAATATCGGCAATACACCTTCTATAACCACGGATTTAAAACTGTTTGTAAGAAGGCATGGTGTGCCTGAGGAGCTGTTTTCCACCCAGGATTTTGCACCTTTGGAGGTGAATGAAGAACGCTGGGACGAGATTGATCTGCAAAATATACCCAATGGCTACCTTACTCTGGAAGCCAGGGTAAATACAACTAATGCTTTTTCAGAGTGGCACTTCTTTGTGAATACAAACAACTATATCTCCATTACAGTGCCGATGAACTATTTTAGCGTGGATTCCTCCGGAGCCAGCTTGCAAAGCATAGACAACAATCTCGTATGTGATGTTCCCCCTGGCTTTGTGAGCTCTGGCACGGCTGGGATTGCCATAAATGGACTATCTGAGATCTTGCCACTCAATCAACCGGATGTGAAGCAAATTTTTATGCGGCATCCCGACGTAACTGGGGATGATCAATACTCCACGCCTTATGAAATCAAGATATTGGACAGCACTTTGGTGGATACCCTGGGATTCTTTGTGAGCGGGAAACGGCTGGAGCTTACCTTCCTGTATCACGATACGGATGAAGATACTCAAGCCAACGAATCTGATAATAGCTACAAGATTTATCGCTACAACGATGAATATCAGAAATGGATATTGCACGGCGGACATGTGATTGTATCTGCCGATAAGGTTAGCTTTGAAGTGAGCCGGGAAGGCATTTTCGCCCTCTTCAGGAATACGGATAAAAAGCTGCCCTCAGTGGATGTAAACGTGGAAGACCAGGAATTTACCGTGGGCGGATATGTAGCCGGAGATGGCGTGATATCACTGCTTTTGTCCGATGCCAATGGCATCGATGTGATCGACAATTCCATCCTGCTTTTCCTGGATGGCAACGCCGTTCCTAAAACTGACTATGTGATCAGTATCAACCGGGAAAACATCAGCCGGATTCCGATCAAATATCAATTGGATTTGGGACGCGGAAATCATGAGCTCAAAGTGGATTGCCGTGATCTCAATGGCAATTTTATGACCCGTGAAATCCAATTCATCGTAAATGATCACTTTGATATAGTAAATATCGGAAACTATCCCAATCCAGTCCTGGGGCAGGCACAAGACCCCAAAAACGATGGCAGAACCCGCTTTACTTATATCCTTACGGATTCGGCAGATGAAGTGTATATCAAGATATATACCATCAGCGGACGCCTGGTCAAGACCATGCGTCATCTGCCTACCGGTGTGGGGTATCATGAATATCCGCGCACTGTCTATGCCTGGGATTGCAAGGATGAACAAGGATTTATCCTGGCAAACGGGACTTACTTCTATAAAGTAGTTGCCCGCAAGGGGAACAAGAAAATTGAGAAAATTATGAAAATGGCAATCCTGAGATAAGGAAGGGAAAGATGAAAAAGATAATAATCCTAAGCCTTTTAGCCTGTATAATGGTGCTCCCCGTTTACGCCGGCAAGTATGCCGGAGATTTTATGATGATCGGTGCCGGAGTAAGAGCTCTGGGAATGGGCGGGGCCTTTGCCTCGCTGGCCGACGATGGTTCTGCTATATATTGGAATAGCGGTGGCCTTTCGCAAATTCGGGATTCTGAGGTCTCTGCCATGCATGCCTTTTTGTACAAAAACCTGGCGAGTTATGATCATTTAAGCTATGTACAGCCGCTACCCAACGATGTGTCTATCGCCTTTAATATAACAAGTTTAACGGTTAGCGATATCCCTCGTTTTGATGAGAGATACCTGATAGGCACCAATGTCGATGAAAGGATAAATAACATTGCCAACCACTTGCCGGGAATACCGGATGGGACCTTTCGTTCTACGGATAACCTATACCAGTTTGCCTTTTCCAAAAACATCAAGTTTGGGGCGAATATGGGCTGGCAATTCTTTGAAGTCCCGTTTGAACTGGGTCTGGGTGGCAATGTCAAATTTATCCAGCGCAAGATCATGGACAATCTGGGCACCGGCACAGGCTTTGACTTGGGGCTAAAGCTGCGCACTGATCTGGCTGTAATCTTTGATGAAGAATCCCTGGGAGACCTGCATTTTGGCATGAATTTCCAGGATGTAGCCGGCACCACCATCAGCTGGGATACAAACAGCGAAATGAAAGATGAGGTACTCTTCAATACCAAAGTAGGTGTGGCTGTAGAGCAACCCATACCAAACCTGAAAAGCACCGTGATCCTGGCCTATGATTATGATTATATCTACAATGGGACCAGTCATTATGGTCTGGATTGGGGTTATGATGATCGGGCAAATCTGCGGCTGGGTTATTACGATACAAACCTCAGCTGCGGAGCCAGTCTCAAAGTATATGGCGTATTTCTGGATTACGCTTTGATTACTAATCCCATCGGAATAAGCAACAGACTGGGACTGCGGGTCAGATTTTAGGAGGAAAAAATGAAATACCTTGGATACATTCTCTTGCTGCTGTTATTATTGAGCGGCTGTGCCGGAGAAGATGATACCGGAAAAGATACCACTCCACCCGCCCAACCGATCCTGATCCCACATCTGGGAGATACGGGAGACGAGCCCATTTTTATTGATGGCGCTTGGGTGGAGCTTACAGATGAAAACAACGGCATTGATGCTGTCCCGGAAGGACAGATGATGAGAATCGCTTGGGAGCCTCTGGTTGATACGGATTTGAGCCACATGAAAATCTACCGCTTCTCTGATATCGATCTCGAGCCTGTGGAAATAGACGAGATTCAGGCAAATCAGAACAGCTATCTGGACCGCGGACCCCTCGTGGAAAGAACCTGGTACTCATATTTTGTTGAGCTTTTTGATGCCGCCGGTAATAGCTCCGTCTCAGATACAGTGTCTTATGCCATCCTGGCCAAACCATATCTTATCAGCCCGGATAATGGCTCGTTTCAGGATATTTCAGAGCTAAAATTTTGGTGGAACAGAGCAGATGATTCCTCAGGATTTTATCGTATCCTGGTTTGGGACGAAGATCGGAACTTGATCTGGCACACAGATTTTAACCTGGCCACTGAGGATGATCCCCTTTCTCTGCCCTTCCCTATTATCACTTCAGAAGATCCCATTGTGCCTGGTGATGCTCTGCGCTGGCGTATAGATTATTTTGATTGGGATGAAGAGCATCAGATGCACATGGGCTCTGAATCTCCAGAACGTGTATTCATCGTTCGATAATAAACGCTTATGCTTTCTATGGTGGCACATTCCCTATTGGGCGCTGATGCTTTCAACTGGACTAAAACTTGTTTTCGACTCGAGTTCACTCGAGCCTTCGAGTCAGCTCGAGTTGAAGACAAGTTAAAAACAAGATCAAGAGACAGGCACTGTGCCGTCCTAAATGAATTTACACCTAACCCACTTTCAAGGAGTTTGTAATTGAACCGGGATGGGAAAGGTAAAAGGCTGAAATGATGTTTTATTGTAATGCTCAGAGTATAGCATGAAGAGTGCTTCTAATAGTTATGAGATAGTGACAGGCTCCAACATTCGTTTGGACCCTGCTTTAAGAAAGTGCTTGACTATAAAGCCATGCTCAGGATTTTTACATAAAATGCAAAAGAGGAAAATGTGAAAAAGATTCTGTTTGCGATCCTATTGACCTGTATAAGTTTAATGTTATTTGCTCAAGGCTCGGTTAGCTTTACGCCTTCGAGTAATATATCGGCATACACCTTTGATGGTGCCCGGAGCGGTGTAGAAAAATTAAAGATGAATACCTATATTCTTGGCCAGGTAGCCAAGCCGGGACTCTACGTGGTTCCGGATGATACAGATTTTTTAACCCTGTTAGCTCTGGCAGGCGGTCCCAGCGAAGATGCCAAACTCACCAAAATCCGTATTGTGCGCCCTGTGGCAGAAAGCGAAAAAGTATTATGGGTAAATTTTAAAGAATATCTGGAGACGGGTGATACCGAATTGATTCCCGCTCTTCAGCCAGGAGATACCGTTGTGGTTTCTGGAACTATCTTCTATGCTTTTTCCCGGGTCGCGGATTTCTTGTCCAAAGTGGCAATTACGCTCAGTGTGTATAACCTGGTATCTGGATTATAAATTAAGGAAGGCTTAAGTGGAAAATCAAGCACAAAATCAACAGCTTCAAGATGAAATAAAGATATCAGATTATTTACGCATATTACTGCAATATCGCTATCTTATCGTGATGATATTCGTCCTCGTGCTGGCAGCTACAGTGTTTTATACTGCCAGACAACCCAAGATTTACTCTGCTGCAAACAGAATCCTGCTGGAAGATCAACAGACGGGTGCAGATTTTATGCTAATCGCAAGCACAGGCATGGGTAGAAACGACATTAATAATCAAATTGAACTGATCAAAAGCAGACCAACTTTCACCCTGGCCTGGGAGATCATGAAAAAGTACCCTGACTGGGACCTTTTTCCTATGGCTTCAAGAGAGAATCCCGTTGGTGGCCTATCCGAGGTTAAGGTAGAATCAAAGCGGGACACGGATGTTCTCACCCTTAGCATGGAATCTACCAGCCCCACAGAAGCCATGGCCGCTGTAAACGCCATAGCCGAGGCTATCCAGCAGCAGAATACGCAGCACGCCAGACTGGAATACACTACTATCCGTGAGTTTTTGGAAACCCAGTTAGATGCCATCAGCAGACGTTTACAAGCCTCTGAAAACGATCTGAGAGAATTTAAGAACCTAAATAAACTCACCGAACTTACCACCGAAACCGAAAAACTTATCGAACAAGCTACAGAGGTGGAGGCCATGCTGGAAGCTGCTCTCACCGAACAGGCTGTTACAGCGAAGTCTCTGGAGATCCTTACCCGGCAATTGCACGAACAGGATTCTCTCTTGGTGGATATTGAGAATTTGACCAAAGCTCCTTATGTAGAAGAGCTTAGAAGACAGGCAGTGGAAACTCAGGGACTGATAACCAAGCTCATCACCAAAAACGAATATCCCCTGGATCACCCCCAGATTCTTTTGCTAAATCGGGAATTGGAAAACACCCGCATCAATCTGGATCGTGAGATTCGTAAGCTGGTGACCGTCTCTGTGGGCAGTGATCCGCTTAAGACCAGAAATGATATGCTGAGCCGCTTGATTCAGGCGAATATCGATCTGGAGCTCGCGCGTACCAGGGTGGATGGTCTTGAGCAAACTCAACAGATGTATGATAAGCGCATCATTTCCTTGCCAAATACCGAGCTTGAGCTGGCCAGACTTTCCCGCAATATGCTGTTGGATAGTAAGATTCATGGGATTATGATGGAAAAGTATGAAGATGCCAAAATCGCCGAGCAGGCAAAGATTGGTAATATTCGCATCATAGACTATGCCACAAAACCAACTGTGCCGATCAAACCCAGGGTTTCCATGAACATCTTGGTGGGAATCATTCTTGGACTCGGTTTGGGGGTGGGAGTGGCCTTTTTGGTTCACTCTATGGACAACAAGCTGCGCACTCTGGAAGATATGGAAAACTATGTGCGCCTTCCTATTATGGGCACCATCCCCACCATCCGTGAAGCGGAAGAAAAGCTGGCAGAATTTAACGATATGATCGAACAGGCTGAGGGAGAAAGCCGGGAACATCTCACGCGCTCCATGCACTTTGTGATGCAGCAGCTGGTCTCGCATTATGCGCCAAAATCTCCCATAGCAGAAGCTTATCGCACTTTACGTACCAATATTCTATCCCGAAAATCTGAAGGTAGCACCAGTCTCCTAGTAACCTCATCCGGCCCTAAAGAGGGTAAGTCCACCACCGTCGCCAATCTGGCCATTACCCTGGCGCAGATGAATGCCAAAGTAGTATTGGTGGATATGGATATGAGACGTCCTACCATCCACGTCAAGTTTGGTTTGGACAAAGAAAACGGTTCCAGTGACTATTTGATCGATCCTGAAGTTACAGTGGATCAAGTCGTCAAAGACTCCGGAATCATGAATCTGGATATCATTACCAGCGGTTTTGTGCCGCCTAATCCTTCAGAATTGATCGCTTCACCCAGGTTTGATGTCTTTGTAGCCGAGCTTAGGAAACGCTATGATTATGTGCTGTTTGACACTCCTCCCGTCATTGCGGTAACCGATGCTCTGATTCTGACCAAAAAAGTGGATATGACCTTCGTCGTGGTTCGCTGCGGACAAACCGACAAGGGCATCATCAAACGTACCAAAGAGCTCATGGAAAATATCGATTCCAAGATCGATGGTATCATCGTAAACGGCATTTACGTGCAGAAGTATTACAGCAAGCAGAACTACTACTATTACTACTACTATTACTACTACTATTACGGGGATGAAGTGCCAAAGAAACAGAAGAAGAATGTTAGCCGTTTCTTACGCAAAAATAAATCTATTTCTTGAGGTGCTCTCAGAGCTCCCTGAGCATTACCATGAGGTCAATACCGTATTCTGCGGTATTGACCTTTTTGATAGCATCAAATATTCTTTGACAAAAAGTCGCCGCATAATACTGTGGTCATCAATTGCTGAGTTGAACGGCGAGGATAATCTTATTTACAAGGTTGCCAGCTATTTAAAGGAAAGGTATAAAGTGTCCTCCGGCGTGGAAATTCACTTAACAAAGCGGATTCCTATCGCCTCTGGCCTCGGCGGCGGCAGCTCAAACGCAGCGAATGCGATTGTGATGCTGGACAGACTTTGGCAATTGAATCTAAGCCAGAAGGAAAGACATGAGATTGCAGCCAGATTTGGCAGCGACATCAATTTCTTTCTCGAAGGTGGTACTGCCCTTGGTGAAAACCGGGGCGAACGGATCAGCCCTTGGGATGATATCCTGTTGGAGAACATCCTTTTGGTAAATCCCGGCCTGAAAATATCTGCCGGAACTGCTTATGGCGCCGTGGAAATCCCTGTTCCAGGCGAGGCGAAGCTTTTTGATCCACAAGACCCTATAGCCACAATGTTTAATAGACTGGAGCCCAAAGTTCGAAGCATGTACCCTATGGTGGATGATCTTTTGATTGCCCTTGCTGAATTTGGTGCCAGAAGAAGTATGTTAAGCGGAAGTGGGCCCAGCTGTTTTGGAATTTTTGATAGCGAAGAGGCTCTGAAAAAGTGTCAGAGTCATTTTCATGAACTGGGTTTTTTTACCCATAACGCAAGAACTTTATCACGAAGAGAGTACCAAAAATGTTTTCCAAGTTAAAGCTTATTACCGGAAATGCAAACCTGCCCCTCGCAGAGGAAGTTGCACGTCATGCGGGCATTCCTTTGGGCGATATTGAACTGTTCAAGTTTTCGAACGATGAATCCTTCGTGAAAATAAACGACAACGTTCGGGGTGCGGATGTATTTGTGATCCAGCCCACCAGCTATCCTGTGAACGATAGCCTGATGGACCTGTTGATCATTATCGATGCCCTCAAGCGTGCCAGTGCGCAGCGCATTAATTGCGTGCTTCCATATTACGCTTATGCCCGCAGCGATAAGAAGGACCAGCCCCGGGTGCCGATTACAGCGAAGTTGGTTGCCGATCTTATCACAGTGGCCGGAGCTGATCGCGTGGTAACTGTAGATTTGCATGCAGATCAGATTCAGGGCTTCTTTGATATTCCGGTGGACCATCTTTATGCCATACCTTCCTTTGCCCGCTATTTCAAAAGCATCATGCAGATGGAAGACATAGTGGTGGTTTCGCCAGATTCCGGGGGAGCGAATCGAGCCAGGGCTTTGGCCAAACGGCTGAATTGCTCTATGGCTATCGGAGATAAACGGCGCAGCGGAAATGACGATAAGAGCGAATTGCTCCACGTGATCGGGGATGTGACAGGTAAGACAGCCATTTTGTTTGATGATATCATCGATACCGGCGGCAGCTTGATCAAAATGGCGCGAGCTCTGCAAGAGCAAGGCGCAAAAAAGATATTTGCCGCCTGCACACATGGAGTTCTCTCCGGCAAGGCTGTAGAGTCTTTGGAAGCTTCATCCATAGAAAAACTTTTTATTACCAATACGATCCAGCTAAGCGAACGTAAACGCGCTTGCAAGAAGATCGTGCAACTCTCGATAGCGGAAATGCTGGCAATAGCCATCAAAAAAATCCACATCGGCGAGTCCATTAGCCTGTTATTCAGATAGTAAATAAATGGAGGAATAATGATATTTACTCTAAATGCTGAACCAAGGAACACCAAAAAGAAAAGCGATCTTACCGCTCTCAGAGCCGAGGGCAAGATCCCTGCTGTGCTTTATGGTGCTGGAGTGGAAGCTACCAAGCTTTCCATAAACGACAATGAATTCATGAAATGCTACAAAAAGAGCTTTACCGAATTCTCCTTCTATGAAGTTAAGCTGGAAGGTGAAAAGTATCGCACTATTCTCAAAGACAAACAAATGCATCCCGTGAACAGGAACTTTCTACACATAGATTTTCAGGTCCTGGACAAAGATAGCGTCCTTGAACTTGATATCCCCGTGAACTATGTGGGTGAGCCTATAGGCCTCAAGGAAGGTGGCTTCATGGATGTGATCCAGCGTAGTGTGAAAGTTATTTGTAAAGCTGCAGACGTTCCGGAAGGAATGGAACTGGATGTATCGAATCTGAGAGTAGGAGATGCCTTGCATATTTCCGATCTGCCTAAAGGCGTTTGGGAGTACAAAGATCACGATGATGTTACCATGGTAGTGATTCATGCCAAGGCCGCAGAAGAAGAAGAGCCTGTAGAGCTTGAAGAAGGCGAAGAAGATGCCGGCGCAGAAGAAGAATCTCCCTCTGAAGAATAAGACCTTTTATGAGATTGATTTTGGCTTTGGGCAACCCTACACCCCGTTATCAGAATACCAGGCATAACATCGGTTTTATATGTCTGGACCGCTGGGCAAGCTCACACAAGCTGGGCTTTAGTAGCGATGATCTTTATGATTATCTGATTTTTCGGCAGGTGGTGGCGATAAAGCCCAAGACCTTTATGAATCTTTCCGGCAAGGCTCTTAGAGCCGCGCTGCTAAGGTGGAATATCAGTGAGAGCCTCATAGTTCATGACGATATTGAGCTTCCGCCCACCCAATTGCGCATTCGCAGTGGTGGTGGAGATGGCGGCCATAATGGACTCAAATCGTGTTTTGAAGTGATGCCGCCCAGTGAGCTCAAGCGTATTCGGATCGGGATCGGCAGATCAAGCCAAATCCCTATTGATAAATACGTGTTGCAAGATTTTGCAGCTGGCGAACTGGAAGATTATGCCCAGAGCTTAGAACTGATATCCGGGTTTTTGGATACCTATGTTCGAGCTGATTTCACCCAAATGTTAAACGATTACAGTCAATGGAAAAAATCCTATTCCGGTTGCAAAGCTGCCGGAATCAAAAGTCCAAAGGAGGAATAAGGATGATTAGAAATTACGAACTAATGATGATGTACACCCCAAAGCTGAACAACGATGAAGCTGAAGCAGCCAATGAAGCGGCTCTGAGCTTGCTCCGTGAAGCTGGTGCTGAAATCATCAAAACCGATCCCTGGGGAAAAAGGATACTTGCCTATCCCATCGAAAAACTCCAGGAAGCCTATTATTATGTGAATTACTTTACGATGGACAGCCTTGCAGTAAAGGCCATCAAACAGCAATTCAATATTAACGAAAAAATCATGCGCCATATGTTTATCGCTCGCGATAGTAAATAGGAGGAATCATGGCAGATTTAAGATTACCCCGTGTCAATAAGTTCATCGTCAGCGGTAGAATCGCCAACGATCTTGAACTGAAGTTTACCCCCAAAGGAACTCCCGTTCTTCGCTTAACTCTGGCAACAGACAGATCTTACAAAGACGATAGTGATCAATGGCAAACCGTTACCAGTTGGATCGATTGTGTCGCCTGGGCCAAAAACGCGGAATCAATAACCAATAACGCTCACAAGGGCAGTGCTTTGCTCATCGAAGGTCGCGTTGACACCAGAACCTGGACAGACCCAAACAACGTGAATCGTAAAATTACCGAAGTAACTATTGATTATGTACATTTCCTGGAATGGAAGCCTCGTGATGGTCAGGAATCCGCTTCTGATAATGACGTTCCCCTTCCCCCTGAAGAGATGGCTTCGACCAGCACCAAAACCACAAACGATGACGTACCATTTTAGGAGAGTAAATGAGTTTTAGCGATAGAAGAAAAAAGTACAGCCGCAGGAAATATTGTAAATTCTGCGCCAACAAAGATACTGTGATAGACTACAAGAATATAGATTTAATGCGCCAATACACCTCAGATGTGGGGAAGATCGAAGCATCTCGTCTCACTGGTACCTGCGCCAAACATCAGCGCAAGCTCACTACCGAGATCAAGCGCGCCCGCCAGATGGCTCTGATTGCTTACGTAGTCGAATAAATAATGTTCTTTCTGTCCTTTTTGAGCGGAGCTTTATCTACCATAAGTCCATTTCTCGGGATGATATTGGTCATGTACTTCTGTGCCAAAGCTCTGGGTCCGGCGATAGTATCTCCACAGCGCGCCTTAACCGCGTTTTTTGTGATGCCGCTGTTTACCCTGATATTCAATGGAAGTACTTTCGGTACTCCTTTGCTGGTACTGGATGCCATCATCGGGGTCGGAGCTGTGGCCTATGTCTTTCTGATAGTCTTGAGGCGAAACCAATTTCTCGGCCAGGCTTTTCTGGCTGCGACACTGGTGATAATGCTCTATTCTGTGCTTAGGATGTTGCTTTTTAGCGATGTCATGGCGCAGAGTTTCAATGAAGGACTGAATCTTATGCAGGATCGGATGCCGGCAATGTTTGACGCTGAATACATGGAGCTTGCCAGGAGGCTGTGGACGATGGTCTTACCCGCTTTTTGGGGGGTGGGACAAATCTTCGCGCTTTTGATCGGTTTTTGGATCTTTCATCTGACCATAAAAGTTCCCTTCAAACCTGCCGAAATGAAGTTCCCCGTGATCTTCAATATTCTGATTCTGCTTATCCTGCCGCTTTATTTCTTGGAAGCCGGCAGAGATATATTTATCAATGCTTTGATTCTGCTTTGCACTATTCCCCTCATTCAGGGATTTTTCTCAGTCTGGGTGGGGATTTCCAAAGTAGTCTCAAATACCGCTATAAAAAGCATCATCATGATAGTAATCCTGATTTATGCTTTTATCCCTCTCACCCTGATCGGTTTTGCCGATGGATGGATGAGTTTTAGCAATATCAAACGTGGAGGAAATACCGCATGAAAGTTATAATGCTCGAAAACATAGAAAAATTGGGCAATAAAGGCGAAGTGGTAAATGTGAAAAAGGGCTATGCCAGAAACTATCTGGTGCCCAGAGCTCTCGCACTTTATGCTACGCCTGCAAATATGAAAAAACTGGGTTCGATTCAAGCCGAACTCAAAGCTGATGAAGAAAAGAAACTGCTCGAATTAAAAAACCTTGCCGAAAAAATAGCTTCTGTAAAACTGACATTTATCCGCAAAGCAGATGAGCAAGGCAGTATGTTTGGCTCAGTTTCTGATAACGATATCGTGGTCGCGCTCAAAGAGCAAGACATTAATATCATGCGCTCGAATGTTCAAATGGAACATCATATCAAGGAATTGGGAGAACACAATCTGCAGATCAAGCTACACAAAGATGTGGTAGCAAATCTGAACTTTGTGGTCGAAGCCGAAGCTGAAGTCGAAGTAGAAGCCACTGAAGAAGTAAGGGCCGAAGTAGAAACCGAAGTCGAAGCAGAATAAGATCCGGGAGGTTCCCATGAAAGATACGTTCTTTAAGGTCAAGCAAATAGCCTGGCTGGTACTATTCATAGCGGTGTTATCCGTAATGGGTATGATCACTGGCAGGCCAATAATGATGCTGGTTTATGCTGGCTTTTTCCTGCTTATGAGTTTCATAGTGTATCTCACACTCAGGAAGAATCAACGTCATTTTGAAGTGGTCTCAAAATCAAACAAGAATTTGAGAATTATCGTGGCGGCGATTCTTATGTTGCTTGCCATCATCGCTCCAATGCTGATAGCCTTGCGCTCCAGTGTGATTAATCTGCCAGAAAGCCTGACTCCGGGAGCGGTCGTGAGCATAATGCTTGGTATAACGCTCGTATTTATCGCGCTGGTTTTATTGGCTGTTTATCAGATAAATATCAAAGGCTATAGTCTGACAAACCGCATTATCGGATATATCAGCTTCCTGATAGCCGCTATGTTGCCCGGCATCCTGATGTCCAATGTGGATCGCAGCACCATGGGTATAGGCTCTGTCTATTACGTGGCCATGGCTGTGTTGATTTTGGCATACAACGCCAGAAATCTGTTCTGTCATCAGGACTAAAATCCTATATTTACAGGGAGTACTATTGCCGGATGCATCCGGGTGTACTCCCTTTTAGCTATGATGGCTTTTTTAAGAGCAGATAATAGATTCCAAAGCGTGATCTACCGCTTGGGCGGAGAGAAGCACCAGCGCTTTATCAGTGTCTATCTGGCCTGGAAGAAACTGGTGGGAGAGCTTTTGGCAGAGCGGTCTCATCCCGTAAAATTAGATAACAACGTGCTCTTCGTAGGCGTGCAAAACAGCGCCTGGATGCAGGAATTGATCCTGCTCAAAACCGATATATTAAAGAATTACAAAAGCCAATTTGGTGAAGATTTGCAAGACATAGTCTTCACAATCAGAACAGGGCACAGGAGGAGAAAATGAATACACTTATTGCCGCATCCGTGCTTTCAGCGGATTTTTCCCGTCTCGCAGATGAGATAAACCGGCTAAAAAGCGCTGATATCATACATCTGGATTTGATGGATGGTCACTTTGTCCCCAATCTCAGCTTTGGCTACCCCTTGGTATCCTGTATCCGTGGTCTTACGGATCAGCCTCTGGATGCACACCTGATGGTCACCAATCCTCAGAATTATATAGATGGCCTGTCCCGGCTGGGGGTGAGCTGGTTCTCCTTTCATCAGGAAACCGTGTATCACAGCCACCGCCTCATCCAGCAGATCAAAGATCATGGTATGAAAGCCGGCATCGCTCTGAATCCAGCTACTCCCGTCAATACCCTGGATAGCATTCTGGAGGATTTGGACTATGTGCTCGTAATGAGTGTGAATCCGGGCTATTCCGCCCAGAGCTTCATCCCTTCTGCCATAGCTAAGATCAAAGAGCTGGATCGGATCAGGAAAAGCCGTAATATGGATTTCCTCATCGAAGTGGATGGCGGCGTGAATGCACAGACCAGTCCAGCTTTAAGAGAGGCGAAAGCGGACATCCTGGTTTCAGCCTCATATATATTTGGCTCAAAAGATTACGATAAATCCATAACTACTCTCAAGGGGCAATAAAAATGTTCAATAGTCTATCCGACCGAATGGATAAGATTTTCCGTGGCCTCAAAGGCAGCGGATACCTCACCGAAAAGAACATCAAAGACAGCATGCGCGAGATTCGTCTGGCTCTGCTGGAAGCCGATGTCAATTTTAAAATCGTAAAGAACTTTATCAAAGCCGTCGAAGTTCGCGCTTTGGGTGCAGATGTGATGAAATCCCTCACCCCCGGGCAGCAGATCGTAAAGATAGTGCACGAGCAGCTCATCGCCCTGATGGACACCGAAGGCTTTGAAATGAAGGTCTATAACAATAAACTTACCAAGATCATGATGGTGGGCTTGCAGGGCTCTGGTAAAACTACCGCTTGCGCCAAGCTCGCTGCCATGTACCGCAAAAAAGGTATCAAACCGATGATGGTAGCCTGCGATGTGTATCGCCCCGCCGCCATCGAACAGCTCAAGGTCTTGGGACGGCAGATCGACATCCCGGTGGTAGCTGAAGACAGCAAAGATGTAGTCAAGATCGCCGAAGCTGCGCTCAAAATTGCCTATGCGGATTTCACTAATCTGCTCATTTTTGATACCGCCGGACGCCTGCATATCGATACCGAGATGATGGATGAAGTTGCCCGCCTCAAAGAGCATGTCAAACCGGATTACATCTTCTTCGTGGCCGATGCCATGACCGGACAGGATGCCGTGACCGTAGCCTCTGAATTTTACAATAAACTCGCCTTCGACGCCGTGATCCTTACCAAGCTGGATGGCGATGCCCGCGGTGGAGCGGCTCTTTCTATCAAAGCGGTTACAGATCGCCCCGTAGCATTTGTGGGAACTGGAGAAAAGATTCCGGATCTGGAAGTATTTTATCCAGACCGCATGGCCTCCAGGATTTTGGGCATGGGAGACGTGCTGACCCTCATCGAAAAGGCCGAAGAGACCATGGATATCGAAGAGGAAGAAAAGCTGGCCCGCAAGATGCTCAAGAACCAATTTACCCTGAATGACTTCCTCAAGCAGCTGGAGAGCATCAAGAAAATGGGCCCCCTCGAATCCGTGATCCGCATGATCCCCGGTCTGGGCTCGAAGCTTCCGGCTGATCTCAAAATCGATGACAAGGCCCTCAAACACGTGGAAGCCATCATCCAATCCATGACCCATCAGGAGAGAGAAAAGCCTCACCTGCTCAATGGCAGCCGGCGCCTGCGCATCTCCAAAGGCTGTGGTCGCCCGGTGATGGAAGTAAACCGCCTCATGCGGCAATTTGAAGACATGAAAAAGATGATGAAGAAGATGAGCACTCCCAAAGGTATGAAGCAGATGGAAGCCATGATGAAGGGGCAACAGTAAGCTCTCCTCTCCCCGCTTTCCCTTGCCTCTTCGATTGCGGAAACTGCTGGATTGCAGGCGTCTCGCCTGCAGAGCACGAGACCTGCTCTTTTTTTAAGGCCCTTGGCCTTACTGGACGCGAGACGCATCCAATCCAGCACTCATCCAATCCAGCACGCATCCAATCCAGCAAAGCACAAAGAATCAGGCTTGCCTTCACACTGGCGAAAGCCCGCTTTCAGTTAAGTTGAAACCGGCTACTCCAGCTCCATATTTGCCATTTTGAAAAAATCGCTTATCTTTATGATATACTCAAAATAAACGAATAAAGGAGCCCATCATGGCTAAAATTAAATTACATGGAAACCCTATAAATACGAATGCCGAGCTTCCCAAAGTCGGCAGCATGGCCCAAGATTTTGTCCTGACTGCTACGGATTTGTCCGATCACAGCCTCCCAGAATATAAGGGCAAAAACATTCTCATGAACATCTATCCTTCCATAGATACCGGCGTCTGTTCCACCAGCGTGCGCACCTTCAATGAAAGGGCTACAGCGATGGAGAATACGATAGTCCTGGGTATTTCCAGAGACCTTCCTTTTGCTTTGGAACGCTTTTGTGCCGCGGAAGGGATAGACAAAGTATATACTTTGTCCGAGCTGCGCTCTCGCGATTTTGGCAAAGAATATGGCTTAGAGATTGTAGATGGCCCCATGGCCGGTCTTCTGGCCCGCGCGGTGATCTTGATCGATGTAACAGGCAAGATTCGCTATACCCAGCTGGTGGATGAAATCGTGCACGAGCCGGATTATGATGCCGCGATCGCTGCCATCAAAGCTCTATAGCTTCACCCGGCTCCAAAACTCTCGCTCTCACGCTATACCTTGCCGTGGCCGAAACGAAATCCTGTGGATTGACTTCGATCAGCGGAAAAGTATTGTAGTGCATGGGAATTGCCCATTTAGGACGGATCCAGGATGCAGCTAGGGCTGCGTCCTGGATATCCATAGTGTAATTTCCCCCGATGGGAACCAGGAAATAGTCTATAGGCTGCAGCTCTGCAATTAGCTTCATATCCCCGAAGATTCCGGTATCTCCGGTGTGATAGATACTTTGATTATCAATGCTCAGGATCACGCCTGCAGCCAGCCCGGCATATTCGCCGTCCGGGGTCTGACTTCCGTGTTCTGCTGTGCAGAGCCTCACCCTGCCAAAATCAAAATCAAAGGCTCCCCCGATCTGCATGGGATGGGTGTTCAGCCCTTTTGCATCCAGATAGTTTGCCAGTTCAAACACACAGATCACGGTGGTATTCTTGCCGGCAATCTTGACAGTATCACCCAGATGATCGCCATGAGCATGGGTAACTATGATGTAATCAGCGGTTAACTCAGCTGATTTTACGGGTGAAAGCGGATTATCATCCAGAAAGGGATCGATCAAAATCCGGGTGCCGGCCTGGGTGACAATCTCAAAGGCCGAGTGTCCAAAAAATCTTAGTTTCATTATATCCTCCTTAGTTTAAGGTGCATCAAAATTGGTTTCTAACTTAATGAAATGTCTATGGGCATCAAAGGCGATGGGTGGAAGTTCATCTAAAGCAAAATAACGGGCATCGCCGGCATCGTCTCCGGCCTGCAATATGCCGCCTATGACCTTCATCTTGAAGCCAATGCTCAAAGTGCGCAGATAGATGGGGCTATAGCCATAGAACCAATCTATGCAATACTCCACCTCTCCAATGAGCCCGGTCTCTTCTTGCATTTCTGCGATGGCGTTTTGTTCGGGAGTCATATCGATCTCCACATACCCGCTGGGCAGTGCCCACATGCCGGCTTGAGGCTCGCAGAGTCTTTTTATCAAAAGAATCTCATTCGCTTCGTTTTGCACAAAGATAGCAACAGCCGGAATGGGGTTTTTGTACAGGATAAAGCCGCAAGCCATGCAAATAGCTCGCACTTTGCCTTCACGGTCATTCTTCAGCTCCAGTTTACCGCCACAATTCTGACAGTATATGGCATTTTGGTACAGGTCAATTACATTCTTTACGTCTTTCATATCTACAAGTTAATTGCCTTAGCTTTGTTGTCAAGTTTTTGCTAAGGTTGAATTGAACTTAACTGAAAGCCAGCTTTCGCCACCGAAGATGAAAGCTTCAAATAAACAGGCGAGTTTGCAGCATTGGATGCGTCTCGCGTCCAGCAAGACTGGAAGTCTTGAAACAAGAGCAGTTTCCGTGTTCAGCAGGCGAGCTTACTGGATTGGATGCGTCTCGCGTCCAGCAAGACTGGAAGTCTCGAAAAGAGAACACGTTCCGTGTTCAGCAGGCGAGCTTACTGGATTGGATGCGTCTCGCGTCCAGCAAGACTGGAAGTCTCGAAAAGAGAACACGTTCCGTGTTCAGCAGGCGAGCTTACTGGATTGGATGCGTCTCGCGTCCAGCAAGACTGGAAGTCTTGAAACAAGAGCAGTTTCCGTGTTCAGCAGGCGAGCTTACTGGATTGGATGCGTCTCGCGTCCAGCAAGACTGGAAGTCTTGAAAAGAGAACACGTTCCGTGTTCAGCAGGCGAGACGCCTGCTATCCAGTATCTCCGCCTTACGAGAGAATATATTCGATCCTAAATCATCTTTCAAACGGGTTGCATTAAGTTCAGATAGCATACACAGGCAAAACCCAATCCAGCCCCAGCAAAAATGATGGAACACACATTTGCAGGCAGTCCCCCATTTTTTCTAAAGCTTGATTGTGGCCTGCTCGGTATATGCTATCTGAAATGCCGTCCCGATGGGACTCTGGGCCGTTATGCAGCTGTCGTTTTGCTATCTGAAATGCCGTCCCGATGGGACTCTGGGCCGTTGTGCAGCTGTCGTTTTGCTATCTGAAATGCCGTCCCGATGGGACTCGTTATTTTGGTATTTTGAACCGAGATTATGAATCATGTTTATTCGAGGCAAAAAACGAAATATGTGGACATAGCTAAGATCCAAGATCTTAGCTCTCATGTTATTATAGATATCATGACTTGATATTATGGGGAATGCCAAACACATTTGGTCTTGACAACTATCCCCACATCAATAATCTTTGCAAAATATCAAAATACCCAAACCAAGAAAATGGAGGAAACATGAAACAGCTACTCTTACTAAGCTGCTTACTTTTCGTTTTTACAAGCAGCGTCT
>Ga0265293_10002565_pt1 | contig 35901 bp, 23 predicted proteins | sample Munlanlewell138R_FD_192505 | JGI IMG/M metagenome (GOLD analysis project Ga0265293, IMG submission 192505) | Leachate microbial communities from a municipal landfill in Southern Ontario, Canada - Leachate well 138R | ecosystem: Engineered > Solid waste > Landfill > Unclassified | place: Canada... | reverse complement strand
TGTCCGGCAGCACCTTTCGCATGCGCAAGGCCTTCGTGTTGCGCCGCACCCCCGGGACAGCGCTTGTGGACGAGCTGGTTCACTGTCCGGGCATTGTCGAACGACACCGCACCGCAGACTGCCAAGAAGAGATAGTGGTGTTGCGCGATAGGCGCGGTCGTTGGGACGCGGGCTTGAAAGTGTTGCGCGCCGCCCTAACGATGATCTGAACAATCCCCTTCAATAAAAAAAGCGCTTCACCGACCTGCGGTGAAACGCTTTATGCGAACGCTGGGGTAACGGCTATTTGCGACCGCTGCCCATGTAGTCTTTGAGCGCTTGCGCCGGACGAAAGGTGACGGTGGTTTGCGCCTTGATTTTGATTTTTTCTTTGGTGGCGGGGTTGCGACCCATGCGAGCGGGGCGTTTTTTCTTGTTGAAAATGCCAAAGCCCGGAACGCTGAAGCGCTCGTCTTTTTTGATGGCTTTTTTCAGTTGCTCGAAGGTTTCGTCGATGATGGCCTGCACGGCTTTTTGGGACAGGCCCTCGGGGACGGCTTTGCTTTCGGCAACGGCTTTGATGAGTTCTGCTTTGGTCATGGTTTTCTCCTGTTTTCTTGTTTTTGTGTGGGGAAGTTTCCCCAGTCTTTTTAGGGTATGGCCAATCGTATGTTCAGTGTTTTTGGGAGTCAAGTGTTTTTTGTTCAGTTGTTTCGGGATTATCTATTTAAAGTTCTTGGGTTACGGGGCAAGGGCAAAATTATGCTTTGTTTTTGCGCAGTTGCCTCTTGGCGCGCAAAGCCTTGTCCGGTTGGGGGCAGCGCGTTTTTGGGGCAAAAAAAGTGCCGGAGGGGTCATAAAATGTGTCAAGAAGTGCAGATTATGCCCAGAAATAGGGCTTGTTTTGTATTTTTCAGCACACGGTTCGTAGAGCGATTGATTCGATTTTCGGTTTAACAGGGGGAGGTCGGTCGCGGGGATTTTGTGTTCGGTGCAGACCGGGGGAAGACCGGGGATGGCGCCGTGTTCAAAAGAATGTTGTCGATGAGGCGGGTGGCCCCGATGCGCACCGCCACGGCGAGCAGGGCGCTGTGGTGCGGGGGGATGTCGTCGCGCAGGGGGGCGAGGGTGTCGGGGCAAACCAAGGAGATGTAATCGACGGTGTCGACGCGGGGGGCGATGTGCGAGGCGGCGCATTGAGTGAGGCGCTCTGGTGTGCGGATGCCGCTGTGGAAGGCGTCGTGTACCAGTTGCAGGGCCGCGGGGATGCACAGGGCGCGCTGTCGTTCGTCGGGCGAGAGGTAGGCGTTGCGGGAGCTCAGGGCGAGGCCGTCGCTGTCGCGCACCGTGGGATGGGCGACGATGTGCACCGGCATGTGCAGGTCGCAGACCAAGCGCCGGATGACCGCCAGTTGCTGAAAGTCTTTTTGGCCAAAGATTGCGGTGCAGGGACCGGCGATGTGAAAGAGCTGGGTGACCACCGTGGCCACGCCGTCGAAGTGTCCGGGGCGCAGCGGGCCGCAGAGGTGTGCGGTGAGGTGTTGCACGCAGACGCGGGTGGCGGCGCCCTCGGGGTACATGAGCTCGGGGGTTGGGGCGAAGATGAGGTGCGCGCCGCGCTGCTGGAGTTTGGCGCGGTCGCTCTCCAGGTCGCGGGGGTAACGGGAGAAGTCTTCGTTGGGGCCGAACTGGGTGGGGTTGACGAAGATGCTCACCAGCACGGTGTCGCCATGACGCGCGGCCTCGTCCACCAGTCGGAGGTGTCCCTCGTGGAGGGCGCCCATGGTGGGGACGAGGGCGATGGTGTGTCCCTGGTGGCGCAAGGCGTCGAGGTGTTCGCGCATTTGCCGGGGGTGTTGAAACGTTTGCATGTTGTCCTGTGGTGTTGCGGTGGCGCGCCCGGCGCGGGCAGCGCTGCAATCGGGGGCATTATGCGCCGCGCATCGGACTTGTCAAAGGGCAGTTATCGGTCTGTGACAGGGGTGTCCGCACTGCGGGGATTTGCGCGTGGTGTTTTGGGAAAGACGCGTCGCGTTCACCGGTGGCGTGGTGAGATCTGCTTTGTTTTCTTTTGTTCACGCCCGACGTTTGGTAATTGTAGGCTCTGTGTACAGCAATTGAGGGAGACCATGTCGAACCGACTGAAAAAAGCATTTGTACTGGGAATGAGTTTGGGACTGGGCGTCTGGGTGTTTTGTGGTTGTGGCGCGGCATCGACGTCGCGAAATGCCGAGGTGCTCTCGCGCATCAAGCCGATCATGGCCGCCGAAACGAAGTGCGACGAGTCGCAGATTCGGGCCACGTGTGTCGAGTCGACGGCCTTGGGTGCCTGCGTGCGCTGGGGCTTGGCCGGTTGCAACCAAAAGACCCTCTGGAAGCTCGAAAAAGACGACGCCTGGGTGTGCGAAGAGAGCGGCCAGCGCGTGTTGCCGCCGGGCAAGGAAGCGCGCCTGCAAAAGCGCTCCGAGAAAGAGGCCCGCGCCCAAGCCGAGATGGACGCCAAGGCCCAGGCCCGCGCCGAAAAAGAGGCCCGCGCCCAAGAGCGAAAGGCCGCCAAGGCCCCGGTGTTGGACGCCGAGGAAACCCCGCCCCAGGCCGCGCCTGCGAAGCCAACCCCCGTGTCTCCGCCGGTGGACGACGACGATGACGATGATGTGCCGCTGCCAGAGCCGGTGGACCTGTAATGTCCCCTGTTGTGTGATGCACCCCCTATGAAGAAACACGCCCGCGACATTATTCTCATCGCCATTGGCATCGGCTTGTTGGTGGCTGTCTTTTGGCCGGTTCCCCAAATTGGCGAACCCGAGCACACCGGTGCCGAGACTCCGGTTGCAGTGGCGCCACCCGCACCATCGCCCGCCGTTCACGACACCGCCTCAATCGCCCCAGACGCGCGCCCCGCGCCCCAGGCAACCGCACAGGCTGGTTCTCCGTCAACGCCAGCAGGGGCCGCTTGGCCAGATGCGCCCCACGCGTTGTTTCCGCTGGTGCCCAATTTGCAATGGACCTACCTGGTCGAAGGGGCGCCGCGCCTCATCGATGCCCGGTATTGGCACATGCAGGTGGTGCGCGTGCCCACCGAAGACGCGCCCGGAGAGATGCGCGTGGGCTTCGACGATGCGCGCGAGTCCGTACCCATTTACCTGCAAGAGGGCGTGTTGCGCTTTGCGGGGTTTCCGTTTTACGTCGCGGATGCGCTGCGCAATCCGGTGGCGGCAGATTCAGACGAAGAGACAGGCGAGGCGGCACCGGAGCTGACCGGCGCGCTGTTGCCCGAGATGCGGCAGGTGTTGCCCCAGGCCACCTGGCAGCAAGTGATGTCGCGCCGCGTTCATTACGAGTCGCAGGATGCGCATCGACGCAGTTTTGTGGAGCCCGCCCAGGCCACGCAAACCGATCGCGCCCACGTGGTGGGACAAATGGACATGGTGGTGCCCGCCGGGGTGTTCTCGGCGTGGCGCGTGGAGTGGTTGGGGCGCCTCGACATCCGCGCAGGCAAGCGACGCACCGTGCTGGACGCCTCGACCGCCGCGCCCTTTCGCCAAGAGGTGATGTGGTGGGCGCCGGGCACCGGACTCGTGAAGCGTCGGGTGAAGCTGGCCGCGCACCCCGGAGAAGAAGTGATTTTCAGCTTGCTGCGCCTGGAGGTGGTTTCCGGTGACGCAAGTCAAGGAGAACAAAAATGAACCGAAGCATTGCCGACATCCTGCTCGACCTCAACGCCGTGGCCTTGCGCAGCGATCCGCCCTTTCGCTGGGCCTCTGGGCGTCATTCGCCGATTTACTGCGACAACCGCCTCATCATGTCCGACCCCGTGGGGCGCAAGGCGGTGGCCCGCGCGTTTGCGTCCCAGATGCGCGCGCAGGGCTGGGCGCCGGAGGTCATTGCCGGAACCGCCACGGCGGGGATTCCCCACGCGGCGTGGGTGGCCGACGAGATGTCGCTGCCCATGGTGTATGTGCGCGGCGCGGCCAAGGGGCACGGCAAGGGCAACCAGGTGGAGGGCAAGCTCCAAGCCGGACAACGGGTCGTGCTCATTGAGGATTTGATCTCGACGGGCGGCAGCTCGCTGCAGGCGGCCGAGGGGCTCGTGGCCGAGGGGGCGCAGCTCTTGGGCGTGCTGGCCATCTTCACTTACGGTTTGGCGGTGGCCACCGAGAAGTTTGCCGCGGCGGGCATCCCCTGTGTGGCGCTGACAGACTTTCGCGCGCTGATGGACGTAGCCCAGGCGCGTGGCCATCTGAGCGCAGAAGAAGCGGCGGTCATCGCGACGTGGCAAGAAGACCCGTCGGCGTGGTCGGTGGCCCACGGCGGCGGCGCCTGAGTCGGGCTCGGAGGTACTGTGCACCCGCTGTTGTTGATCGCATTTGTGCTGTCGGGCATCTCGAGCCTCACCCTCGAGATCATCTGGACGCGCCACCTCGAACACGTGTTTGGCGCCACCACCCTGGCCATCTCGACGGTGCTCACCTGCTTCATGGGCGGCCTGGCGCTGGGCTCTTGGCTCTTTGGGCGTTACGCCGACAAGCTCAAGGCCCCCGCCGTGGGATACGCCGTGGCCGAGGGCATCGTGGGGCTGAGCGCCCTGTTCATCCCCACCATCATCCAGGTGTTTTTTCCCGTCATTAACCTGTGGATGACCGACCGCTTCGCCAACAACTTCATGCTCTATTCGATGGTGCGCTTTGCGGCGGTGGCGGTGCTCTTGCTCATCCCCACCACGTGCATGGGAGCGACCCTGCCGCTCTTGTCGCGACACATCGTCAGCAGCGAGCGCCACATGAAGCGCGTGAGCGAGCGCGTGGGGCTGCTCTACACCATCAACACCATCGGGGCCATTGCCGGCGTCTTCCTGGCGACCTTCGTGCTGCTGCGCACCATTGGGCTCGCCGCCACCAACTACACCGCCGCCACCATCAACCTGGTGCTGGCCGTGCTCATCGTGGTCTTTCGCCACCGCATTGTCTTTCGCGAGAGCCCCGAAGAGAAAGCGCTGAAAGACGAACTCGACGCCGTGCTCGACACCGCGCCCACGCCTGCCTTCGAAGCGACGCCCGCCGCGCGCGGCTTTGTGCTGGCGGCATTTTTTCTGTCGGGCCTGGCCTCGATGAACCTGCAGGTGGTGTGGAACCGCGCCATGGCGATGATCATCGGCTCGTCGGTGTACTCGTTTGCCATTGTGCTCATCGCTTTCCTCATCGGACTAGCCGGGGGCTCGGCGGCCTTCAACCGTTTGTCGCGGCGCGTGGCCAACCCGCTCTTGGTGCTGGCCTTCGTGGAGCTCGGCATCGCCGCCGCCGCCATGCTCAGCTACATCTACATCGACGACCTGCCCCAGCTCTTCGCCCGCATGGTCACGACCAACATCGTCGCCTACGAAGACCACGTGGGGTTGGTGCAGTTTCTCATGTTCACCGTGGCGGCCATGGCGGTGCTGCCCGTGACCTTTGGCATGGGCGCGACCTTCCCGCTCACCATCCGCCTGCTCTCCAACCACTTTCAATCGGTGGGGCGGGACGTGGGGCGCGTGTACGCGGTCAACACCGCGGGCTCCATCGCGGGCTCTTTTTTGTCGGCCTTTGTCTTCGTGCCGCTCTTCTCGCGCCACTTCAGCGGCGCCGGCATGCAGATCTCGTACTACCTGTCGACCTTTCTCTACGTGTTCATCGGCCTGGGCATGATCTGGGCCCACGCGGGGTTTCGCCTGCCGCGCAAAGCCCTGATGACGCTGCCCGTGGGCGCCTTGAGCGCGCTCTTTTTCTTCGGCGTGCCCAGTTGGGATCCGGCGGCCATGACCCTGGGGGTCTTTCGCATCTCCTTAATGAAGAACGCCCTCGACGAAGAGGCCTGGGGCGACCCCGACATCCGCTACTACTACGACGGCGTGACCACCACGGTGTCGGTGGAGATGTGGGGGCGGCACTTCGCGCTCAAAAATAACGGCAAGGTCGATGCCTCCAACGGCGACGACATGCCCACGCAGATCATGGTGGCGGCCTATCCGCTGCTCTTTCATCCCCAGGGCCCCGACGACCTCGACGTGGCCATCATCGGCTTTGGGTCGGGGGTGACGGTGGGATCGGCGCTGCAGTTCCCGGTGAAGCACGTCGACTGCATCGAGCTAGAGGCCGCGGTGGTGGCGGCGTCCCGGGTTTTCGGCCGCATGGAGGACAGCCCGGTGGACCCCGAGTTCGACGTCAACCACCTGGTGTACCGCCGCGAAGATTCGCCGCTCTTCCGGCACAGCGATCCCAACACCTACGTCATCAACGAGCGCCTCGCGCTGTACGCCAACGACGGCCGCAACTTCCTGGCCACGCGCCCGGGCCGCTACGACGTCATCATCTCCGAGCCCTCCAACCCGTGGATCACCGGGGTGGCCAATATGTTCACCCGCGAGAGCTTCGCCTCCTCTTCGCTGGCGCTCAAAGAGGGCGGCATCTTCGCCCAGTGGGTGCAGCTCTACGAGCTCTCGCCCGCCAACATCCGCACCATCTTCCGCACCTTCGCCGACGTCTACCCGTACGTGATGTTGTTCACCGCCGAGGACCTCTCCTCCGACACCGTGCTGCTGGGCTCGTTCTCGCCCATTGAACTCGACCGGGCGCGCTTGGCGGCCCTCTTCGACGACCCGCGCATCCGCGACGAGCTCTCTCGGGCCTACATCTTTCAGGAGACCGACGTGCTGGCGCGCATCCTGCTGGTGGACCGCGACGAGGTGGACGCCTACACCTCTGTTACCGCGGACGGCGAGCGCTTCTTAGACCTGCGCGAACAAGTCATCAACACCGACGACAATGCCATCATCGAGTTTTCGGCGCCCCACGACCTCATCTCGTTTCGCAAGTTTCAGGGGTACCTGGCCACCATTTACAGCGAAACGTGGGAGTACGCCCGCCTGCACGGCGCGCTCCAGGGCTTCGACGATAGCCCCGACGGCGCCCAGCACCGCGCCCGCATGGCCCTGTCGCTGCTCGCCAATGGCCGCAAGCGAGAGGCGCGCACCTTTGCCACCGCGTCCCTGCTGTTGGCGCCCACCGATCCGTCGGTGCAACTCGCCGACGAGGCGGTCTCGCTGCTCGAGGGCCGCACGCGCCCGGACGCCCCGGCATTGCACGCGCCGCTGTACGCCCCGAGCATGACCGAAGCGCTGCGCGCCGAGCTCGCCGACACCGTGGGGCAAATCCACCGGGCCCTCGACAAGCAGGCCCACCGGCACGCCTACAAGCTCTTCATGAACATGCCCGAGCAACTGTGGCGCAACGGGGGCGCGCCCATGCTGCACCTCAAGGGCTACCTCCACTTCCTCCACGGCGACCCAGCCGATTCCTCCGAGTGCGAGGACGCCATTGAAGCCCTGACCACCCTGGTGCGCGAGGACGAGTCCTTTGCCCTGCTGCACCCCGAGGTCTTTTACTGGCTCGGTCTCTGCCACGATAACGCCCTCAACTTCGACAAGGCCGTCAAAAACATCCGCCTCTACGTGGAGTCCTTGTCCCGGCAGCGCCGCAACGCGCAGATCGCCACGGCCCTGCTCGAGGCCGCGCTCACCGCCGAAGATGCCGACGCTGAAGATGCCGACGCTGAAGATGTCGACGCCGAACACGCCGACGCTGAAGATGCTGCGCCCCGCAATCCGCAGCCCCTGCGCGCCGACCCGCCCGACTTTCCCACCACGGACGGTCCTGGCGAAACCCCCAAGCGCTGAGGCGTGGGGCCCGCAGCAAAATGAAGAACCCGTGTTATATTGGTGACATGAAACGCGCGTCCCCAACGAATCACTCTGAGTCATTTTCGCCACCGCGGCGCCGTTGGGCCCACCCGGGGATCGCCTGGCTCCTCTTTGCGCTGCTCTGGGCATTGCCCGCCACGCTCTGGGCCTCTGCGGCGCGACACACCACCCACGTGGGCGGCTGTCTCATCGAGTACGAAGCGCGCCACCGCGGCACCGTGACCGCCCTGTCCGATATTTGCAACCGCGACATTTTCCACATTTACGAGCAGCTCGGGGCCGACTTCTCGCACCTCTACCAGCGCAGCGGCGCCGTCAACATCCGCATCGTCGCCCACCCCGACCAGATGCCCCAGCACGCGCCTCCGGGCATTTCCCTGCCCACCTGGTCCGGTGCCGTCGCCTTTCCCGGGCACAACCTCATCCTGCTGCCCCTGGCCCGTCGGGACGGCGGCCCCAACACCGGTTACGAAATCACGCTCTTGCACGAGCTTTCGCACATCGCCTTTCACCAGGCCTCCGGCGGTGCCCGCGTGCCGCGTTGGTTCTCCGAGGGGGTGGCCATCCTCCAGTCCGAGCGTTCCTCCATCGGACGGCGCGGCGCCATGTGGTGGTCGTCGCTGTCCGGCGACCTGCCCTCTTTGGCCGACATCGAGCACTACCCCGAAGGCGCCATGGCCGCGGAGCACGCCTACGCCATGGCCGCGGATTTCTGCGCGAGCTTCATCGGCCGGGGCGGCTGGCGCGGGGTGCGCTACTTGCTCAAGCTCCTCTCCGAGGGCGAAGACTTCGCGCGGGCCTTTGACACGGCCTTTGGTCGCTCGCTCCACCAGGCCGAAGCCGAGTGGCGCAACCGGGTGCTGGGCAGCAGCGAATGGCTCTTGCTGTTGACGAGCAGCACCGCGGCCTGGAGCGGCATGTTGGTGTTGTTCGTGTTCGCCTGGATTCGCGCCCGCGAGCGAAAGCGCCAGCAAATCGAGCGCATGGCCCAAGAAGAAGCCCCCCTCGATCACCTCATCGAAACCCTGAGCCAGATGGCCCTGGACGCGCCGGACAAAACGCCGGAGTCCGCTTTAGGCCCTGCCTCTCTCGCCGACGGTGAACGCCCGGATGAGGGCTTACCGGAAAAACCTCGGGCGCGGCGCCGCATGCGCATGCAAATCCGCGTCGACGGGCGCATTCACACCCTGCATTAAACGAAGCGAAACAACGCGAAACGAAACCGGCAAAGAGGGGAGGGCGCACCAGCGGTGGCGGAGCGGCTCACTCCGGTGTTTTGCGGCCGGGGTTGGGGTCGACGGGCGCGGGCCCGGTGTAGGTGTCCACGATGGGGGCGGGCGTTTCGCGCGGGGATGGCGTCGCCTGTGCCGCTGGAGCCGTGGCTGGAGCAGCCGTGGCCGGTGGGGCTGGGGCGGCGGGGACAGGCGGTGCGTCGCTGGCCGGCGGAAAGGGGACCTGGGCCGGGGGCGGGGGTGTCGAGGGACGCGCGGGGGCTTCCCCGGTCATCTGCGGGGTGGCTGGGGATTCCTCTGGGACCTCCGGTGCCTCTTCCGGTGCCTTCTGTGGTTCTGCGGGTGTCTGCGGGGATTCCTCTGGGACCTCCGGTGCCTTCTGTGGTTCTTCGGGGGGCTCTTGGGTGGCGGTGCGGGTCGTGTTGTCCGCGCCCCGGCCGTTGGACTGCTGCCACGGATACTTGATGCGCGCGTGGTACATGCCCACCAAGGACTCGACGATTGTGGCGATGACGACGCGCAGCTCCTGCAGCGACAACCCGCTCTCGTCGAACTGTCCCTGGTTCAACTTGGCGAAGACAATGCGCTGGACCAGGGCTTCGAAGGCGGTCTTGTCGGGGTGCTCAATGGTGCGGGCTGCGGCCTCGGCGGCGTCCACGATCATTAAAATGGCGGTCTCCTTGGTGCTGGGAACCGTGCCCGGATACCGGAAATCCGCCTCGGAGAGGTGCTCGGGGTTGCCCTCCTGCTGATTTTTTATCCAGAAGTATTCGAGCATGGAGGTGCCGTGGTGCGAGTGGGCGAACTCGATTACGTCTTCGGGGACACCGGCCAGGCGCAGCAAGCGGATGCCCTCGGTGACGTGCTGAAAAATCGCCTGGGCCGAATCTTTCGGCAGCAGGGCGTTGTGCGGGTTTTCGCTGTCGTGTTGGTTTTCGATGAAGAAGTTGGGGTGACAGCTCTTGCCCACGTCGTGGTAGTAGGCCCCCACCCGCACCAGCATGGCGTTGGCCCCGATGGCGTGGGCTGCGGCCTCGGCGAGGTTGGCCATGGCCCGGCTGTGCTCCCAGGTGCTGGGCGCCCGCTCGCGCAGTCGGCGCAGCAGCGGATTGTCGAGGTCTTGCAGGTCGAGTAGGCGGCCGCGCGACACTTCGTCCACGATCTTGGCGGCGATGGGCAGCAGCAAAATCGCTAGAAAGCCCGAGGCCACACCGCTGGCCAAGGCGGCCATCCAGATGGAGGTTTGCGGGGCAAAGTGGGCGCGCAGGTCGTCGTAGATGTCGAGGGTGCCCACCAGGAGCAGGGTGATGAACAGCGAGGTCACCAGCGCCACCACAGCGGTGAGCAGACCCGCCTTGAACAGGGCCAGCACGCGCCTGCGGTAGGTGGGCGGGCGGGCGGCGGCCAGTCCGGTGGCCAAAAAGAAGAAGAGCGCCTGGGGGCTGAAGTGGGTCAGGATCGAGGCGAGCAGGGCGGTGGTGAGGGTGACGCCAAAGGCGAGGCGCTTGCCCAGGAGCATGGCCGCCAGCATGGGCACCGTCGCTAGGGGCAGCAGGGTGAAGGCGTAGGGCGTAAACAGCAAGAAGGCCTTGGTGCCCACCACCAGGAGACCCAGCAGGACAAAGAGCCCCACCTGGGAGCGCAGCCAGCGGGCGCGGCCCATGTCGTCGCGCCGCATGTAGGCCGACAGGAGCAGGGCCACCAGAAGGTATAGGGCGAAGACCGCGACAAGCCGCCAGGGGCGCAGGGGACGCCGTCCTTCCTCGTAGGCGGTGAGCAGGCCGCCGCACTCGGACTCGGGTTCGACGACTGCGCCGCGCGCGATGATGTCTGGGCAGCCGGTGTTGGCTTGGGCGGAGTAGATGTACTCGCTGCGCAGCAGGGTAATGCGGAAGTACTGGGCCGGGAGCCGCACGCTGACCGGCGCCGGGGTGCCCGTCTCGGCTTTCCATTCGGGGTGCAAGAGTTCAATGTGGTGAACAAATGTCGCGAGGAGCGCAAACAGCACCGCCATGACGACGCTGGCCGTCTTGCCTGTGTAGATGCGGTTGCGGAGATTTTTCATGGAGACTGCGCGCCTGCTTTCCTTGGGACCCTGTGGGCCGGAATGGCTTTGCAAAGCATTGGGAATGATGTCGAAAGACGCCCCAAAACGCAAGACCCCTTGGAAATCGCGTTTTTTCATCCACGCGTTTCACAGGCCCGTTTTGTCCGCGAATTGATTGTTGCCACTTGTGAAGGGGCGGCGCTATGTTGGGATGTATTTTTACGGCAAAGGGGTATTTCATGAACAGCATCGTCAGTTTGTTTTCGGTGGGCGGCGTCTTGGTGCTTGTCGCGGTGGCGCTGGTGCTCTTCCAGGTCATTCAAGGGTTTCGCACGTCTGTCCGGCGCGGTCTGCTCGCCCTGGTGACGCCGCTGTTGCTCGCCAGCGGGGTGTTGATTCTGGCGTTCGCAGCCCACCTAAAAGTGTTTGAAAAAATCGACGTCACCGAGGTGCGCACCCAGGGTCAGGAGGAGTTCGAGCAGCAAATCGAAAAGCTCGATCAAATCAACCCCGAAGATATGCAACTCGACTTGTAATGCCGGTACGGTGCGGTTGGGGCCCACGGAACCGCCGCCCAACGCTGCGCTGACAACCAATAGAAAAAGGAGATCTCCCATGAAGACCGCCACCGCGCGCATGGCGCTTGTTTGGTTTTGGACCGCATTGTTGGCGCTCTCGTGCCGCCCGAGCATTCCCGTGGTGCAGAGCGATCCCGCACAGGCGACCGCCGCCCCCGCCCCGCAGAGCGTAGCGTCCCTGCGTTTAATCGTTCAAATCACCGTGGACCAACTCCGCGGCGACTCCCTGAACCGCCACGCGCATCTCTTTGGCGAGGGGGGCTTTCGCCGATTCATGGACGACGGTTTGCGCTTCGAGAACGCGCATCATCCCCAGGCCCACACGGTCACGGTGGTGGGGCACACCAACCTGGGGACGGGCGCCGCGCCTTCCGAACACGGCATGGTGGCCAACAATTGGTTCGACGCCGAAGCCGACAAGGTGGTGGCCAACATTAATGATGCGAAGTGCAGCCTGCTGCCCAAGGGCGAGACGGGCCGCGGCTCATCGGCGGCCAACATCCTCACCGATACCTTTGCCGATGCCCTGGCCATCCACACGGCCTCTTTTGGCAAGCGCTTCGCCGTCTCGATCAAAGACCGGGGCGCGGTTCCCCTGGCCGGACACACGGGCAAGGCCTTTTGGTTCTCGTCGCGCACCGGCCGTTTTGTCACCAGCAGTTGCTACTATCGGTCGCTGCCCGCCTGGGCGCAGCGCTTTAACGACAGCCGCGTCAGCGAGCAGTGGGTGGGCAAGGCCTGGGAGCTGCACAGCCCCGGCGCGCCCTATCTGTTTGCCGACCGCGACCGGCAGCCCTGGGAGGCGGACATAGACGGCTTTGGCACCACCTTTCCGCACCCCTTTCCCGCCGAGGCCAACGGTGCGTACTTCAACTTGGTCACCTTGAGCCCCATGGGCAACCAGCTCCTCGCCGCCTTTGCCGAAGAGCTCCTCGAAGCCGAGAAACTCGGCCAGGACGACGTGCCCGACTATCTCTCGGTCAGCTTCTCGCCTTCGGATTACATCGGTCACTACTTCGGCCCCTCCAGCCTCGAGTATGAAGACAATCTCGTGCACCTGGACGCCACGCTGGCCGCGCTGTTCGCCACCATCGAGCGCAAAGTGGGCCTGGCGCACACCCTGTTCGTGCTCTCCTCCGACCACGGCACCCCGGACGCGCCGGAGTGGCTCAAGGCCCACAACGTGCCCACCGGTCGCCTCAACACCAAGAAAATTGACCAAGCCCCCCTGGCCGACGCCCTGCAAGAGCGCTTCGGCGTGGGCACCGAAGTTATCCGGCGCATTCAACTGCCCTGGATTTACCTGGACCACGCCCTGCTGGCCCAACGCAAACTCAACGAAGGCGATGTCGTGCAAGAGATCGCGCGTTTCTACGAGGGCATCGCGGGCATTGACCGCGCCGTACATGTGGCGCCCCTGACCCAGCGCCCGCCCAACACGCTGCTGGAGCGGCAGATTTTGCGCAACACCTACCCGGGGCGCTCCGGGGACATCTACCTGGTGCCGACGATTCACTGGCACGTGGACGACTCCGACTTCCTGGTGGCCCTGCACGGCTCGCCCTGGGCCTACGACACCTGGGTGCCCCTGATGTTCACCGGACGCGGCATCGCACCGGGGCGCGTGGGGCGACGCGTCGAAACCATCGATGTGGCCCCGACCCTGTCGATGTTGGTGGGCTGCCAAGCACCGGCGGGCGCCACCGGGACCCCCTTGTACGAAACCCTGACATACGAAAGCCCGCGCGTGGAACCCCGTTGAAACGCCCGACACGTCATGGAAACACGGGGGCGCTTGCCAAACGATTCGCGGATGGCTACAGTGCGGCCACGCGCATAAACAAGGGGTAATCGCTCGCGCAAATTGCAGAAATCTCGCCATGGTGCACCACACACTTAACCTGAGAAGACTCGATCGCCGCAGCCTAGAAGCTCGGGCCAATCGCTTCGTGCTGTTGGTTTGGGCGTTGATCTGGGTGCTGCTGGCCGTGCTGGCCAAAATGTTCTGGGATCAATGGTACGGCCTCGCCGCCGGGTTGATCCCCGCGCTGGGCGTGGCGGTTTGGCTCATGTGGTTCTTTTACATCCGGCAGTCGGCGCGCAAAAAGAAGCTCGTTGTGGCCTCGTGGCGCGACGCGGTGTTTCGCGTTTTCGATCCCATGGCCAACCGGGAAGACGAAGTGGATCTGTCGCAGCCCCACCGCGCCATCTTTATCCAGTGCAAGGCCTCCAACCAGTTCTTGCTCCGCATTGAAGAAATCCGCGACAACCAAGACGAAACGCCCCGCATCAACTTGATCGGCGCGCTGCCCCTGGGCAATCCCATGCGCGTCTCGGGCGAGGCGCATTCGTTCATGGGGTTTTACAAAATGGCCACCTCGGGCATTACCAACGGCATCCCCTACGAGGTGCGCTCCGAAGATCATGGCGCCGCCGAGTCGACGCTGGCGCTGCTGCAATTCGTCGAGCAGTTCAAGGCCCAGCGCGACAACACCTTGGTCGTCTCGCGCAACAACGATGAAATCCGCGTGACCGAGGGGGTGTTTTCGCTGACGACGCCGGAGAAAACCGTGGTCTTCGACGAGCACTTGCCCCTGGTGGTCGACGCGATGCAGATGCCGTTTACCAGCGGTGGCAACGCCTTGCACGAGGTGCTCATCGCCTTGTCGCCCCAAGACAACCGCGAGGACGCCCTGGTGTTTTCGCTGATCGTCGAACTGTGCGATCCCGAGCAATTCGCCAAGCAATGGGACGTGCCCAAGTCGGTAATGCACCGCAAATTTTCGCTGTACGACGACTCGGCCCAAACCTATGTCGTGGCCCTGGCGCTCAAAAAATACCTGCGCCGCATCGACCCCAACAACCCGGCCCTATCCCTGCTGCGACACTAACCGCCACAATCTTTTAATGTGTGTCGTGCGGTGGTCTATGCGGAAAAGCCGTGCGACAGCGGCAGGCGCCGGTCGCCAACGTTGAGGGGCCACGTCGTAATTTGCAGTCCCGGTGCGGCTTGGCACCGCTTGTACTCACTGCCCTTCACCAGTTGCAACACGCGCTTCACCACGTCGGCGTCGAAACCCGCGGCGGTGATCTGAGCGGCGTTTTGCCCCGCCTCGATGTGGCGCTGCAAGATGGCGTCCAGAACGGGATAGGGGGGCAAGCTGTCTTCGTCTTTTTGATCGGGGCGCAGCTCGGCGCTGGGCGGCTTGCGGATGATGTTGACGGGGATGCGCTCCCGGTCGCGGTTCAGGTGTTCGCAGATGCGGAAAGCCAGGGTTTTGGGCACATCGGCGAGCACCGCGAGGCCGCCAGCCATGTCGCCGTACAGCGTGCAATACCCGGTGGCGAGCTCGGATTTGTTGCTGGTGGTGAGCAAGAGCCAACCCAGTTTGTTGGACAGGGCCATGAGGAGGTTGCCGCGGATGCGGGCCTGTAGGTTTTCTTCGGCGACGTCGGGCGGGCGCTTGGCAAAGGCGGGGGCCAGCTTCGTTAAAAAGTTCTCGAAGATGTCGTCGGGCTGCAGTTCGCGGTAATCGACGCCGAGGTTATGCGCCAGGGCGCGGGCGTCGTCGAGGGCGCTCTGGGGCGAGTAGCGCATGGGCAGGGCGACACAGTGCACGTGGGAAGGCCCCAAGGCCTCGGCGGCAACGGCGGCCACCAGGGCGGAGTCCAGACCACCGGAGAGCCCGATGAGAACGTCGGTAAAACCGTTTTTGTGCGCGTAGTCGCGGGTGCCGAGCACCAGGGCGTCGAAGGCGTCCTGTTCGGCGGAGAAGTGGGGCGGCGGCGCCTGGAGGCCGACCTCGGAGGTGGTGACAAACTGTAGGTCCTCGGCAAATGCGGGGAGCTCCAGCGACACTTCTCCTTGGGGCGTGGCGGCGAGGCTGCGGCCGTCGCAGATCACCGTGTCGTGTCCCCCCACGGCGTTGACGGAGATGAGCGCGCACTGCAGTTGGCCAGCCACTTGGGCCCGCTGCGCGCGCCGGGCGAGCCGGTGGTGCAGCGAAAAAGGCGTGGCCGCGATGTGGAACAGAGCGTGGAGCGGTGGCGACACCAGGGCGGAAAAGGCGGTGACGTGCGAGGGCGCGGGTGCGTTACCGGGCGCGTCACCGGACAAGTGTTCGATGTCGTCTCCCACGATGAGGGCGATGCGGTGGCCGCGAAACGAGATGGGCGCTGCGTTTTGGGCGGGTTGAAAGTAGCGGTGGTCGTCGCTGTGGCCGGAGAGGTGGCACCGGGCTTGTCGGTGCAAGAGTTCGCCGTCGGCCAACAGGCAGGCGCAGTCGTGCAGGTGTCCGGGGGGCAGGTGCCCGCTGGTGTCGGTGTTCCCGGTGTTGTCGATGGGTGAGGCGGGCAGCGGACAACCGACGACGACGCCCATGCCGGGCCAATCGCGGCTGGCGAGGCGCAGGCGGTCGAGGGCCTCTTGCGCCGCGGTGATGAAGTCGACCCGCCACAGCAGATCGCGGGCCGGCGCACCGGTGATGGCCTGGGCGGGGAAGACGCAGAGCGCTGCCTGAGCGCGGTGGGCACGCTCGCAGAGGTCGATGATTTTTTGCAAGTTGGCGTCAATGGCGCCGATGCGGGGATTGATTTGGGCGAGTCCGACTTTCATGGCCCGGTTGTAGTCCCCTCGCCTTGTAGGGGTCAAGCGGGGCGAAGGCTGTCAGGTCGCTCGCCGCCGTTTAGGCGAAGTGCTGAACCGCACGTCCTGCCGGTATGTGGCGCGGGGCGCTGTCGGCGCGCTCTCCGGCCCGGGCACGCTCGTCGGCGACGATGCGCAACAGGTCGGCGTCGGTGACGAGGCCAAGGTCGCGCAAGGCCTGCATGTAGCCGTCCGCCATGCCCTGCTGGTGGGCATACGCAACGGAGGTCGTTCCGCTGTAGCGGGCATCAAAGAGTCGGGACAGACATTCGCGAAGTTGCTTGGTCGAATCTTTGTGTTCCATGGATGAATCCTCCTGTTGCCCTCATGGTAAAAATCGCCGCGGGAAAGCGCAAATTTTCGGCAGGAGATTTTGGAAAAGCGCGCGAGCGGGCGCGGTTCCCTCATGACTTGCTAGGGGCGCTGTGATAGGGTCGGCTGTTGGTTTATTTGGATGAATGCAGCATTGAAAATATCTGCTGAACCCGTGGGTAGCCTTTGTGGCAAATCCCCTGAACGGGTTGTCAGCGCATATGTTTTCGCCGCTTGGAATGCTGCCAATTTGGGACTGCCTCTGCAAAAGGATGTGTAACGATGACCCACCACAAAGATCTGCAAAGCGCTGAACAAGAGAACTTCGAAAAATCATTTGCCGCAGCCGGACGCGCGGTGAAGGCGGCGCCCACGAGCGACGAGGCCTGGGACCGGCTGGAGGAGTTTGCAGAGACCTTTGGGGCCCACGAGCGCATCGCCGAAATCTACCGGGAGACCCTGGAGGAGAAGCCCGCCCCCGAGACCATGGAAAAAGTCTCGCGTCGCGCCGTCGACTTTGTGGAGGCTTGGTTGGGCGACTCTCCCGAGGCCATGATTTCGCTGTTGACGCGCATTGTCGAGATCGATGACCGCGCGCAGTGGGCGTTTGCCCGCCTCACCGAGATGCTCACGGTGGCCGCCGAGTGGGACAAGCTGTTTTCGCTCTACGACCACTTCATCGCGCGCACCCGCGACGAAAAGCGCAAGCAGGCCCTGCTGCAGGAAGCGGCGAATATCGCCAAAGACATCGCCGATCGCCCGGATACGGCGGTGGGCTATCTGCTCAACCTGCACCAGTTCGATCGCGACAACCCCGCCCGGGTGCGCATCATTGAGCGCCTCCTTGAGCGACAGGGACGCTACGCCGATTTGATCGCCCTGTGGCGCGAGCAGCTTCCGGTGCTCTCGGCGGCGGACGCGCGCGAAACCCAGATGCGCATCGCCGAGTGCTGGCACCGCGACTTGCAGGATCCGCGCAACGCCCTGGCCACTTTTAAAGAAATTTTGCAGGAGTCTCCCGGCTGGCAACGGGCCTGCGACGCCCTGCAAAAAATGTTGTCCGACGAATCCCTGGATGCCGCCGTGCGCACCGATGTGCTCGAGTTGTTGCTCGCCAATTACCAAAGCACCGACCGCACCGAAGACGTCGTGCGCGTCATTGATGAAGCGCTCGCTTTTGTCGAGGACGCCCAAAAACCCGCGCTGTTGCGGCGAGCGGCCAGCGCCCTGGTGATATTGGGGCGCGACGAAGACGCCATTGCACACTACGCCACCCTGTTGCGCATCGACCCAGCCGATGCCGATGCCGCCAAACAAATTCGCGTGCTCGCGGCCCGCGCCAAGCGACATGATTTGCGAGCAGAGGCCCTGCGTGCGGCGGCCGACGCCACCGACGACGATGCCCTGCGGGTGTCCCTGCTCGCCGATGCGGCCCAACTGTATGCCACGGTATTGGATGAACCCAACAAGGCCGTCGAGATCTACCAGGGCGTTATCCAAACCCCCGAGATCGACGCCGACCTGGCCCTCTCCATGGCGCACAATCTCAACGAACTGCTGGCCACTGGCGACGACGCCGAGGCGCGACTCAGCGTGCTCGAGACCATCGCGCAGCTCGAAAAAACTGCGGTGGTGCGGCGCACGGTGCTACAGGAGGCGGCGCGGTTGGCGCGCAAGCAGGGGCTCCTCGACAGGGCGTTGGCGCTGTGGCGAGGGCTCCTCGAGATCGCACCCGGCGATGTGGAGGCCCTGGGCGCGGTGATCAACCTCTTGCAAGAGACAGAGCAGTGGGCTTTGTTGGCCGAGGCCTTGTTGTCGCGCGCGGAGTTTGCGGTGTTGCCCGAACAGCGTCGCGAGGACTGGGTGCAGGCCGCCGAGCTGTACCGTTATCAATTAGAAGACGCCGCCACCGCCATCGACATTTGGCAGAAGGTGTTCGCCGAATTCGGATCGCGCAGCGATGTCGTTGCGGCCCTGGACGCGCTGCTCACCGCCGAATTGCGCACGGCGGAGCTGGCCGCGGTGCTCGATAAGTCCACGTCGAGCGATTTCGAATACCTGCATCGCATGCTGACGCGCCTGGGCGACTTGCACCGCCTTGAGCTCGCCAACGGCGAGGCCGCGCTGCGCTATTACCAACAGGCCATCTCCCTCGAACCCCGCAGCCCGGAGGCCATTGCCGGTCTCAAGGCCTTGGCCGAATCCGATGCCGAAGATCTGTCTGCGCCCGCGCTGCAAGCCCTGGTGCGCGCCTTTGAGCTCACAGACGACTGGCAGTCACAATTGGACATTCTGGAGCTGCGGCTGCGCGCCGAGAGCTCGCCCCACCGCCGCGCCCGCATTTTGTTGGCGGCGTCGCAAATACGCACCACGCAGCAGTCCGACAATTTGGGCGCCATGGAAGTGCTCGGCCGCGCCCTGGCCCTAGAGCCCGAAGACCTGGCCCTGGCGCGCCGTGTGCTGCAAATTGCCGAAGCCGAAAACGCCTACGACAAGGCCGCCGAAGTCTTGGAGGTCGCTGCGGAAGCGGCCCAAAGCACGCCCCACGCTCTGTTGCGGCTGCGCGAATTGCTGGCCGATCTGTACGAAACCAAACTCGAAAAATACGCCGAGGCCCTGGTGTGTCTCGAGCACATTGTGGCGTGCGATCCGCGCAACATCGACGCCGTGCTGCGCCGCATGAAGCTCGCCGTGATCACAAAACAATGGCCCGCGGCCGCCAGCGCGCTGGTACACCTCACCGGTGTGCGGGGTGCCCTGCGCGACGCCGATTTGACCCTGCTAGAGACCGGGGCCCAAGACACCGCGTCCTTGGCAGCGCTGGCCGATGCCCTCGAAGAGGCGCTGCGTACGGCGCCGCTTCCCACTCACATCTTGCGCGACTTGTTGTTGCGGCTGGCGTCCTGGTATGCCGATGGCTTAAACGACGCTGCGCGCGCCGCGCAAGCCGCCTCTGCAGCGGTGGGTTGCGACGCGACAAATGCCTCGGGCCTGCACGCGCTGGCCACTTACCAACGCGCCACCCAGTCGCCCGAGCTCGTCGACACCTTGACGCGCCTGTACGCCCTCTCGCGCGACAACCTGGACTGGCTCATGGAGGCTGCTGACGTAGCGATCGATGTGGGCATTGCCAACGACGAACGGCGCGCCCTGTTCGTGAACTTGTTCGACGAAGCGGCGCGGTTGTGGCGCTCGAATACCCCGGTTGCCGGCGAGCACTCGCCCGCTGATTGCGCCCATTACGCCGTGACACAGGTGGCGGCCCTCGACCTCGAAGCCGAGCAGTGGGAGAGCGCTGCGGCCTTCCTCGCCCTGGGTGCCGCCCTGCCCTTCGACGATGTCCGCACGCGGTTCATGCGCCGCAAAGCAGCGGCCCTTCGGGCGCAAAACGGACAAAACGCCGAGGCCATTTCCCTGTACCGCGAGGTGTTGTCGCGCACCCCCGAAGACTTCGAAACCCTCGAAAACCTCGAGGCGCTGTTGGCCCAAGAGAAACACCTCTTCGAATTGTTGTCGGTCAAACAGCGACAACTCGAACTCGTAGATGATGTCGAAATCAAAATGGCGTTGCGCCTGGAGGTGGTCAAGCTCGGCACCCAAATGGAGGGCAGCGACACGCGCGTGGCCTTGTTGCGCGCCAACTTAAAAGACCATCCCGGGCACGAGCCAACGGTGCAGGTCCTCATGAAGGTGCTGCTCGACGCCGGCATGTTCGCCGAGTTTGTGGCGATCTTCACCGAGCAGGCCCAGCAGATGCCGCCGGGCGAGAACGATGCGCTGCGGGCGCGGCTGTGGTCGGAATCTGCGCGCTTGCTCGACGAGCGTTTGGGCGATGCGCGTGGGGCCATTGCCGCCTATGTCAACGCAGTGGAAATTCAGCCCACCAGCGCCGACTTCGACGCCTTGGCGCGGCTGCACCAGAAGCTGGGAGACGTACCCGAAGCCGTGCGGTTCCTGACGCGCAAATTGGAGAAGGCCAGCCCGGAAGAGCGCGTGGGCACATTGTTGCGCTTGGCGCGCGCCCAGTTGCAAATCGAACGCGTCGACGAAGCGGTGGCTTCCTTAGAGCAGGCGTTCTCCGAAGCGCCGCGCAACGCCGAAGTGCGCAAAATGCTCCTCGACCGCTACCGTGCCCTGGGCCGCCACGAACCCCTGGCCCTCGCCTTGGAGCGCGCCGCAGAGGCGGTGTCCGATCCCAAGATGGCAGCGGCTTATGCCCGCGAGGCTGCGGCGTTGTACTTCGAGCGCCTCAATGCCAAGGAGCGCGCGGTGCCCAGCCTGGAGCGCGTGCTGGCGCAGTATCCCGACGATGCCGACGCGCAAACCATGCTGCCCGATGCGCTGCTCGCCGCCGAGCGTTTCGACGAAGCCCAAGAGAAACTCGAGGCCATCTTAGCGGGATTTGGCCGCCGGCGCTCGCCGCAGCGCGCCCTGGTGCATCTGCGCTTGGCCCACGTCTTTCGGGCACGAGGCGAATTGGATGCGGCCCTCGAACACCTCGACTTGGCGTCCAAAATGGACACGCACAACATGCACATCCTGTCGCTGCTGGCCGAATTGGCCCGCGAAAAAGGCGACCTCGAAGTGGCCGATCGTTCCTATCGCTCGCTGCTGTTGATGGCCCGTCGCGAACCGGCGGCCTCGCAAGGCACTGCGGATATCGGACCGGCAGCGATTTTGTTCGAACTCGCCTGGATCGCCGAGGACCGAGGCCAAGAGGACAAAGTGGCCGATTTGGTCGAATCGGCGCTGGAGGCATTGGCCAACGACGACGCCCAGGCAGAGGGCGTGCAGGCCAAGCTCAAACAGCGTGGAGATTGGGCCCAGTTGGTGCGCGTCCTGCAAACGCGTCTGGCGCACCTCGACAGACCGCGCCGCCGCGCCCGGGTATATGGCGAACTGGCCGCCGTGCACGCGACGCATCTCGATGCGCCGGCCGTGGCCATGGACATGCTGCTCAAGGCCATCGCCGCCGATCCATCGGCGCCGTCCTTTCACGACGCATTGATGGAAGTGGCGCGCACCCTAAACCGCTTCGATGAATACGTGGCGCTGTTGGAGCAACTGCTCGAGAAGACGCGGCGCGACATGGACGCGTTGGCCCGCTGCGAAATTTTGCTGCGCTTAGCCCACGTGAACCTGGAGGTACGCGACGACCTCGACGAGGCGTGGCGGCTCTTCCAACAGGCAGAGGCGCTGGGCGTCCGCGAAGTCGATGTGATGCGCACCGGGGCCAAACTCGCCGGCGCCAGCGGCAACGAAGAAGAGCAAATTCGCTTGCTCACGGCGCTGGCCGCTATGGGCGCGAGCGAGTCCGAGGGAGACACCCGCAGCGACGCGCTGTTCCGCTTGGCCGAAATTCACCTGGCCTCGGAGGAGACCTTCTCTGAGGGCTTGGCGCAGTTCATCGAGGCCTTCGACGAATCCGAAAATGCCGAGCGCGCGGGTCGCATCTTGCGCCGCGTGGCCGACAAGACCGCCGTGAACGACGATGCCTTGCTCGGCGTCTTCGAACGGGTGGCGCGCCGCAGCGCGGACAACGACATGCTGCTGGAGTTTTACGAGCGCAAGGCCGAGACCGCGATGCCGCATCCGGTTGAGCTCAAAGAGGGCGCGCAGTTGGCCGTGAACCTCGGGCACGCCGACAAGGCCGAATCCCTGATGAAGCGCATGGTGACCGCGGGCGAAAACCACCCCGACGCCCAGGACGCCATTGGCTGGGCCATGTTGGGTCTGGCGCGCCACCGCTTCGAGGCCGACGACATCGCCGGAGCCGTCAAGTGGTTGATGGACGCCGCTGATATCGCCGATGCGGCGGCGGTGTTCGAGCTCGGTTTGCCCCTGGCCCAAGACGCGCAAGAGAGCGGCGACAAAATGCTGGCCACGCGCATTCTGGAGCGCTTGCTGCAATTGCAACCCGCGGCCCAAGAAGTGTGGGAGCCGTTGTCGGAGCTGCACCTGGCGGCGGGCAACGTCGAAGCCTTCGAATGCCTGGTCGAAGAGACCATGTACGTGCTCGAAGACGTCTCCTTGCGCAACCAGCTTCGCCACAAGTTGGCGGTGATGTTGCTGCAAATGGAGAACCGCGTCGACGATGCGGTGGACACCTTGAAAAACATTTTGCTCGACGAGCCGGGCCACGCCGAGGGCTTGCGCCTGCTGTCGGAGTTCTACGAAAACAACGGCCGCGAAGACGAGCTGATGGAACTGCTGCAGGAGCGCTTCGAAGCGGCGCTCTCGCGGGGAAAAATCGAAGAGATCCGCACCCTCGCTGAGGCGTACGGTTCGCGGCTGGCGAGCGACGACGACCGCATCGACGTGTACCGGCGCACGCTGGCGCTCAGCCCCGACGACCGCGACATTATGTCCTTGCTGCGCGACGCGCTCACCGGCGAAGAAAACCTGCGCGAGCGCATTGAGCTCACCGAGCGCATGCTGCGGTTTGAATCGGGCGATGCGGCGGTGACCCTCACCCTGCAAGTGGTGGACGCCTACCGCGAGATGAACGACGACGACGGTGCCCTGCGTGCTCTGCGCGCCGGATATGCGCGGGCGCCGGAGAGCGAGGCCCTGCGCGCTTCCTTAGAAGCTGTGTTCCGCGAGCGCCACGACTTTGCGGGCTTGTTGGCGTTGCTCTTCGACGTGGCATCCTCCATGGACGACAAGCGACAGCAGGTAATGACCCTGGGCGAGGCCGCAGATTTGGCGCGAGACCAGTTGGGCGATGTCCAAGCCGAGCTGCGGGCCATCAATGAAATCGCGACGCTCATTCCCGTCACCGCTGAGCTGGTGCTGCGCGCCGTGGAGGCCTGTGTGCGCGGCGGTCTGTTCGACGAAGCCCTGGAGCGCCTGACCGCAGCCCTGGACACCGAAGCGGATGCGGAGAACCGTACGCAGCTCCTGTTGCAGCGCGCCGACATCCTCGAGGGGCTGAACCGGGGCGCCGAGGCGGTGTCCGACTTAGAGGCCGTGGCGCAGATGGATGCCCTGGCGGTGGGAGCGCGCCTCGAGAGTGCCTACCAGCGCCTGCGCGACGAAGCGCGGGATGCCGGAGATCCCCAAGCGGAACGCGACGCGGTCTACCGGCTGCACGCCCTGTATGCGGCCGCTGATCGCACCGACGAAGTGCGGCAACTCTTGAGCGACTGGACATCCGAGAACGCCGAGGACGTAGAGGCGTGGCGCATTTTGTTCGCCGTGGAGTCCGACGAAGAGAACTGGCCCATGGTGGTGGAGGTGTGCAAAAAATTGGTGGTGCTCACCCAGGGCGAAGAGCAGGTGGCGACGGGGATTGCCCTGGCCCAGGCCTGCGAAAAAACCGGCGACATGGAGATCGCGCGACGCGGTCTCGAGTACATCTTCAAAAACAACATCGACGGCGCAGCCATTCGCGGGGCGCTCAAAGACGTATACGAAAAAGTCGGTGCCTACGCCGAGCTGGCCACCATGCTGGCCCAGGATGCCCAAGCCGCCACCGACGACGTGGTGCGGGCCGACCTGTTTCAAAAGGCCGCGCGGGCGTACCTGCTCGCCGAAGACGAAGACACCGCCATTTTGGCGCTGGAAGAGGCCATGGCCCTGGACGACGAAAACATCGAGGGCATCGCCCTGACGGCCGACATCCACATCCGCCGCGGTGAACTCGACACCGCCGACGGCATCCTCGACACCGCCATTGAGGCGCAGAAGGGACGCCGCACGCCGGAGCTCGCCATTCTGCAACTCAAGAAGGCCGACATCTGTGCGGTGCGCGGCGATCGCGCCGACGAGTTGGAGTGGGTGGAGCAGGCCACACAGAGCAATCGCAACGACGGGGACGCCGCCTCGCGACTGGCGGATCTCGCGGAGATGCTCGAGGACTGGGAACTGGCCCTCAAGGCGCTGCGAACCATCTCGCTGCTCAAGACCGAATCGCCCATATCCAAGGCCGAATCCTTCTTCCGTCAGGGGCGCATCGCCCACATGCAGGGCGACGACAAGCGCGCGGTGCTCTACGTCAAGAAGGCGCTACAAGAAGACGCGGAGCACGAAGCGGCACGCCAGTGGCTCGAACAAAATGGTTGATCCTTCCCCCCTTCCGGCCCTATCGAACAATATATGAGATTTCTATTTTCCATATTCCTATTGGGCTTCAGCATTTGGATGCTCCACGACGCTTGGCGCCGGCGCGCGTCCTTTCTGTGGTACCTCATCATTCTCTTTTTGCCCTTTGGCGCGCTGCTGTACTTCATGTTGGTGAAATGGCCGCAACAACAGCAAGGCGAGGGGCTGCCGCCCAAATCGTCCCGCGCCCCGGCCCCCAACCAGGTCGCCCTCACCAAGGCGGCGCTCGAACAATCCGCTACGGCGCACAATCGGCTGGCCTACGCCGCGGCCCTGCAGGCGTCGGGCGACATCAAGACAGCGCGCAAAGAATACGAAACCGTCTTGCAAACCCACCCCAACGACAAGGACGCCCTGTACGGCGCCGGGGCTTGCGCCTTTGCCATGCGCGACTACGACCAGGCCATCGCGTGGCTCGACGCGGTGGTGCAAGACCATCCCGCACACGAGGGCTTCGCTGCCTGGCGCCTGCTCGCCCAAGCCCACTGGGAACACGGCGACCGCCACACCAGCATCGCCTTGCTGGACAAGCTCTGCCGCGTCGCCCGCCAAATCCCACATTGGATCGTGCTGGCCAAGTGCCACCTGGCGCTCGAGCAAAAGCAGGAGGCGCGCCTGGCGCTCGAAGAAGCCCTGGCCGACTGCGAGATCGCCAAGCCCGAAATTCAGCGCAAACACAGCAAGGACATCCGCGACGCCCAACGCCTTCTGCGCCAACTGGGCCGCTGATCCCGTAAGCGACGCACATGGGTCGGTGATCCGCTCGCCCGATTCTCGGCCGCCCCGATAAAGGAATGTCTGCTGCATGAGCCCAACGCCTCCCCCAAAAGAAGATCACGGCGCGACCATCGCCAAGGGCGCGGTTGTCAACGCGCTGGGCCTGGTGGGACGGGCGATGTTTCCCCTGTTCTTCATCATCGGGGCGCGCTTCTACGGCACCGCGGCGATGGGGGTGTTTTACCTGGCGTACACCATGCTGATCGTGGCGGAGTCCCTGGTGTCGTCGGGGTTCAACTCCGGCACCATCATGTTTGTCTCGCGGGCCCTGGCCCACTCCGACAGAGAGGCGGAGATGTACCGCTCACTGGCCAACAGCTTTGTGCTGTCGGTGGGCATCAGCCTGCTGGTGATCCTGTTGTCGCGGGTGGGGGGCGCCGCGTTTGTGCTGCAGCGCTACACGCAAGAGGGGTTGGTCGAGACCGTGCAATGGGTGCTGCTGGGCCTGCCGTTTTTGTGCACCTCCATCGTGACTGTGGCCGCCACCAAGGCCCGCTTAACGATGAAGTGGGAGGCGGTGCTCTTTGGCTTTTCGCGCCCCTTTTTGTTCACGCTGTTCTCCGTGCTGTTTTATTTTGTGTCGCGCGGCATCCAGGGCTTGCTGTGGGCGTACCTGCTCAGCGAGGTGCTCATCTGCGCCTTTGCCCTGGTGCTCTTCGGGCGTTATTACTCGTGGCGCCGCCTGCTGCGGTCCCTGGCGCACTTTCGCCTCGACCGTCCCCTCGTCCGCTTCGCCATCCCCCAGAGCCTCAACGCCACCTTCAGCACCTTCATCACCAACGTCGACGTCATCATGCTGGGATACTTCGGCCTCGGTGAGACGCTGATTTTCGCCTACGGCATGGGCGCCCAAATCGTCCGCAACATCCGCCAAGTCAAGCTGCTCATGTCCGAGCCCCTGGGGCCGGTGGTGGCGCGCCTGCACGGACACAACGACCCCGCCGCCATCAGCGAGTACTTCTCCATGGTCACCCGCTGGATCACCACGGTGGGCTTCCCGGTCACCCTGGCGGTTGCGGTGCTGCGCCTCGACCTGCTCCACCTGTTCGACGCCGCCTACGACGGCAGCACGATGTTCATGTTGTTGCTGCTGGTGCCTCCATTCCTGGCGATCTCCTGCGGCCTGGCGGGCAACATCATCATCATGACCGGGCACTCCATGTGGAACCTCTTCAACGCCATCGTCGTGGCCGCGGTGAACATCGCGCTCAACATTGTGTTCATCCCGCGCTACGGGCTGACAGGCGCCGCGCTGGCGACGGTCATCGCCTCGACGACCCTGTCGGCCCTGGAACTCATCGAGGTGCGAATGCTCCTGGGCGTCGCCTTGATCCCCGCGAAAATTTACAAACCCTATGTGGCCATTGCCGCGCCCGCGCTGCTGGTCATCGCCATAGAGGGCGGCCTCTGGGGTGTGGGCACCATCTTGTCCGGGCGCATCCTCATGGCGGTGGTTGGCATCCTGTTGTTTTTTGGCATACTCTGGGTGCAAAAAATGGAACAACGAGACCGCGAGATTTTTCTCCCCTTTGCCACAAAGCGCAGGCCCCCCGATGCCCCCCGATAACTCCCCCGACCAGGCGCCGCAAAACCCACCCGTCCGCGCCACCGAGGACCACGGCCGCACCATTGCCAAGGGCGCGGTGGTCAACGGACTCGGCCTGTTGGGCAAGGCGCTGATCCCGGTCTTTTTCATCGTCGGCGCGCGCATCTACGGCACCGCGGTGATGGGGCTGTTTTATCTCTCGTACACCATGATCATCGTGGCGGAGTCCCTGGTGTCGTCGGGCTTCAACTCCGGCACCATCATGTTTGTCTCGCGGGCCATGGCGCGCAGCGACCGCGACGAAGCGATGTACCGGGTGCTGGCCAACAGCTTCGTCCTCTCCTTGGGCATCACCTTTCTGCTCATCTTCCTGTCGCATGTGGGGGGCGCGCAATTCGTCCTGCGCCGTTATCCACAAGAGGGCCTCCTCCAGGTGGTGCAGTGGATGGTGTTGGCGTTGCCGTTTCTGGTGACCTCCACCGTGACCGTCGCCGCCACCAAGGGGCACCTCACCATGAAGTGGGACGCGCTGCTCTTTGGCTTCGCGCGGCCGTTCTCCCTCACGCTGTTCGCCGTGCTCTTTTACTTTTTGGTGGGCGGCATCTGGGGCATCGTGCTGGCCTACCTGCTCACCGAGGTGCTCATCTGCGCCTTTGCCCTGGTGCTCTTCGGACGCTACTTTTCGTGGCGCCACCTGCTGCGGGCCCTGGTGCGCTTCCGCCTCGACACCCCGCTCATCCGCTTCGCCATTCCCCAGAGCCTCAACACGACCTTCAATACCTTCATCACCAACGTCGACGTCATCATGCTGGGCTACTTCGGCCTCGCCGAGCCGCTGATCTTCGCCTACGGCATGGGCGCCCAGATCGTCCGCAATGTCCGGCAGGTCAAGCTCGTGCTCTCCGAGCCCCTGGGGCCCGTGGTGGCGCGCCTGCACGGACACCACGATCCCGCCGCCATCAGCGAGTACTTCTCCATGGTCGCCCGCTGGATCACCACGGTGGGCTATCCCATCGCCCTGGCGGTGGCCCTGCTGCGCCTCGACCTGCTCCACCTGTTCGACGCGGCCTACGACGACAGCACGGCGTTCATGCTGCTGCTGCTGGTACCCCCGCTGCTGTCGGTGTCGTTTGGGCTGGCGGGCAACATCCTGGTCATGACCGGTCACTCCATGTGGAACCTGCTCAACTCCACCACCGTGGCCGCGGTCAACGTCGTATTGAACTACCTGCTCATTCCGCGTCTGGGGTTGATGGGCGCCGCGCTGGCGACGGTCATCGCCTCGGCCATCATGTCGCTCATGCAGCTCATCGAGGTGCGAAAGCTCTTGGGCGTCGCGCCGATCCCGTCGCAAATTTACAAACCGTATGTGGCCATTGCCGCGCCGGTGCTGCTGGTCATCGCCGTGGAGAGCGGACTCTTTGGCGTGGGCGCCACCTTGCTGGGACGCATCCTCGCGGCGGCGGTTGGCATTCTGCTGTTTTTTGGCATACTCTGGGCGCAAAAAATAGAGCCCCGAGACATGGAAATTTTGTTTCCTTTTTTGAAAAAGCGCAGGTCCACCGATGCCCCCCAATAACGTCCGGCGAAAAGTCGCATTGATACGCACCAACTTTTTGCCCTACTCCGAAACCTTCATCCACGACGAGCTGCGCCACCACCAGCGCTACAACGCCACGGTCATGGCGCGGCAACACCGCAACGCCGACCGCTTCACCGGGCACCGCGTCGTGGCGGTAGAGAGCATCCCCGCGCCTCGCCAACGGCTGGCCTCGGCGCTCTTCGGGCTGACGGGCTACTCCCGCCTCTGGCACCGCACCTTCCAAGCCGAAAACTTCGACATCGTGCATGTGCATTTTGGCCACAACGCCCTGTACGCCTTGCCCTACGTCGAAAAATACGACCTCCCCCTGGTGATCTCCCTGCACGGCCGCGACGTCTCAACGTTGCACAGCCGCGACCGCTACTACCGCCCGGAATACACGCTGTACTGGCAAAGACGGCTGCGCTTGTTTGCGCGCACGCACCTCTTCCTCGCGGCGTCCGACGAGCTGCGCGACCTCATTGTCGCGGCGGGATGTCCCCCCGACAAGGTGGTGGTTCACCGGCTGGGCATCGACCTCAACCGCTTTCAGCCACCCGCATCGCCCCGGCAAAACGAAACGCCACAAGTGCTGATGGTGGGGCGCTTTGTCGAAAAGAAAGGCCACCTCTACGGCTTCAACGCAGCGGCGTTGGCGCGGGCGGCGGGCTGCGACTTCGCGCTCAAGGTGGTGGGCGACGGCGCGTTGATGCCGCGCTACCGGGCCGAGGTGTCGCGTCTGGGCATCTCCGATGCGGTAACCTTTACCGGCCCCTTGTCCCACGAGGCCGTGCGGGAGCAACTGCTGTCTTCGGACATTATGCTGGCACCCAGCGTGGTGGCGCGCAACGGGGACCGCGACTCGGGTCTCATCGTCGCCAAGGAGGCCGCGGCCTGCGCCGTACCGGTCATCGGCACGCTCCACGGCGGCATCCCCGACATCATCGAAGACGAAAAAACCGGTTTCCTGGTGCCAGAGCGCGACGTCGACGCCCTGGCCGACCGCCTCAAACGACTGCTAAAAGACGCCTCCTTGCGCCGCCAGATGGGCACCTCCGCGCGGCAACACATGGAGAAAAACTACAACATCGTCGAACGGGTAAACGCACTTGAAGACATCTACGACCACGCCATCGCCGAGCACCGTCGCGCCCGCCGCATCCCCACGTCCTGAGGGCGCACCCACCAAGCCCTTTCTCAAGTGGGTGGGCGGCAAGCGACAACTCCTCAAGGATCTGCTCCGCCTGGTGCCCCGCGACATCCGCCACTACCACGAGCCCTTCCTGGGTGGCGGCGCGCTCTTCTTTGCCCTGCGGCCCTCACGGGCGCATCTCGCCGACAGCAACGCCGAGCTCATCCGCACCTACACTGCGGTCCGCGACGACGTGGAGGGCGTCATCCGCGCCTTGCAACAACACCGCTACCAGCGCGACCACTACTACAAGATCCGCGCCACGCACCCCGACCACCTCTCGCCCAACGCCTTGGCCGCGCGCATGATTTACCTCAACCGCTGCGGTTACAACGGCCTGTACCGCGTCAACCGCCAGGGCCTCTTCAACGTGCCCTTTGGCCGCTACAACAACCCCAAAATCTGCGACGCCGACAACCTGCGCCGGGTCTCTTTGGCCCTCCAGGGCACCGACCTTACCGCCGGTGACTTCGCCGCCACCCTGGCCGCTGCGCGCCGCGACCACTTCGTCTACCTCGACCCGCCGTACATCCCCGTGTCCGCCACCGCCAGCTTCGTCGCCTACCAGCAGGGTGGCTTTGGCATGGACGAGCAGGAGCAACTCGCGCGCACCTTCGAGGCCCTAGATCAACGCGGGGTGCGGCTGATGCTCTCCAACTCAGACGTGCCCTGGGTGCGCCAGCGCTACGCGGACTACCGCATTCACAACGCGGTGGCCCGACGCCCCATCAACTCTCGCCACAATGGCCGCGGTCCCATCCCCGAACTCATCGTCACCAACTACTGACCCCCATGTCGACGCCCCCACCCGCATCACTGTCCCCGCCCGCCGATGTCCTCGCGCGCTGCGCCGCCCTCCTCGACGCGCGCCGCGCCCTGGCCCGGGCCGAAAACACCGACGCCTTCCGGGTCATCCACAGCGCCGCTGACGGCTTCGCGGGCTTGACGGTGGACAGCCTGGGCCCCGCCCTGCTGGTGGAGCAACACCGCGCCGACGCCGATCCCAGCGCGTTGATCGCCGCCCTGGTGGCCCTGGTGGGCGCAGATGTGCCGATATTTTTAAAGATGCGCTTTGGCCGCGACCCCGCCCAATACGGCGGTCGCCAGGTGTCGGGACCACCCCACGGCGGCGTGCTCGACGTGTGCGAAGACGGCCTGCGCTTTCGCGTGCACCTGCTAGGCGAAACCCACATCGGGCTCTTCCTCGACGGCCGCAAGGCCCGGGCGCTGGTGGCAGCGAAGACCGCGGGCAAGCGCGTGTTGAACCTGTTCTCGTACACCGGCGGCTTTGGCGTGGCAGCGGCAACGGGCGGGGCGCGCTCCACGGTGAACATCGACAACAAGGCCTCGGCGCTGCGACTGGCCGAGCGCAACTACGCGGCCAACGGCCTCGCCTTCGACGCGCGCACGTTCTTCAGATGCGACGCCCTCGACTACCTGCGCCGCGCCGCCCGGCAACAGGCGCGCTTCGACTGGATCATCCTCGATCCGCCGCCGCGCTTTTACAGCCACCGCCGCCTCTGGGAGATGCACCGGGATTACGGGAAGTTGCTGGCGCGCTGCCTGGCCGTCGTCGCCCCGGAGGCCACTTTAATGGCGGGCCTCAACGCGCTGCGGGCTTCGGACGACGCCTTTGTCGACATGGTGGCCGAAGCCTTTGGCGCGCACCCGGACATCGCGTGGGAGGTGAGGCAGTTCGCAGGGCCCGGCGACGACTTCCCCTTTAGCGCCGACCGCCCCGTGGCGCGCTTTGCGCTCATCGCTGTACGCCCGCGCGCGTAACCGCACTCACAACTCACAATCCGCAGGCATCCAGGGCGCGTCTCCAGGCAGCGAAATTGCCGCCGCCCTCCAGGGCGTGGCAAGCGGCGCAGGCCGAAGCGGTGTGCCCGTGGGCGAGCTTCCAATCGATCCAGGCCCACTTGGGAGAGACCGGAGACAGAGGCACGCGGCCCTTGAGGAAGCGTCGGAGCAGGGCGAAGCGGCGGTCGAGCTCGGTCACCGGCACCATGGGGACATCGGCCAGCGGGGTGCGGGGCTTGGGCACAAAGGGCTGCACCCCCAGCGTCAGGCGCAACACGGCGTGCAGGTGCAAGGCCAGGGCGGCGAACTCGGCGATGTCGTCGTCGGTCTCGCCCGGGAGCCCCAGCATCGAGTAGAGCTTCATGCCCGCCAGGCCCTGGTGGCGCGCCAAGGTGGCGGCCTCGACGAGGTGCGCGCGGGTAATCCCCTTGTTGATCTCGCGGCGCAAGCGCTCGGAGGCGCCGTCGGCGGCCACGGTGAGGGTGCGCAGCCCCGAGCGGACCAAGGCGTTGAGCAGGGGTTCGCTGATGCGGTCGGCGCGCATGCTCGACAAGGAGACCCGCTGGCCGCGGTTGACCAGGGGCACGACGATGTCGAGGAGGTGCGGGTGGTCGGTGACGGCGGCCCCCACGAGCCCCACGCCCGGTGCCGCGCCGGGGATGGCGGCCAAGACGGTGTCGGGGTTTACGGCGCGAAAGGGACCGGTGCCCTGGGCGGTGCGCGACATGACGCAAAAGGCGCAGCCGCGCGGACAACCCCGGGCGATCTCCACCAAGAAGAGATCGCGCAGCTCCGCGTGCGGCGACCAGGTGGCGGCAACAGCGGGCAGGGCGGTGGCGGGGACGATGTGCGGCGGCGGTGGAACATCGGTGCGGGCGGGTACCCAAATGCCAAACGCCGGGGGCAGCGCGTCGAGAAAGGCGGCCTTGTCGGTGCGGCCCAGGTGGCTCGGGTGGCGCGCCAGGGCATCGGCGATGGGACCGGCAGCCTCTTCGGCCTCGCCGTGGACCACCGCGTCGGCGATGGGGGCCACCAAGTGGGGCGACAGGTAGGTGAGGGGTCCGCCGATGATGACGGGGATGGCGTCGTCGGGGCGGTCGCGGCGCAAGGGCGCGAGGCCCAGGTGGGACAACATGGCCACCACGGGCAGCAGCTCGGTTTCGCAGGACACCGAAAAGGCCAGGGCGTCCAGGGCGCTGGGCGGGGTGCGGGTCTCCAGGGTGACGCTGGTGGGCTGGCGCAGGTCGCCGAAGAAGAAGCGCTCGCAGGACACCAAGGGGTGGTGGTTCCACAGGCGGTACAGGGTTTGAAAGCCCAAGGAGGCGCTGCCGACTTTGTAGGGAGCGGGGTAGCCCAGGGCGATGCGGACGCAGTGGCGCGGCATCAGGGTGCCGGATTCGTCGCGGCGGAGCTCGTCGTGGGTGGGGTTTCGGTGTTTGGCGCACATGGGGTTCTCGCGGGGTTTCTCCGGCCCACACTCTACAGGCGAAGGGGGATTCGCCGAAATGGTTTTTCGCCGCCTTGCGAGTTGCCAAGGGTCTTGCGCTCTGATAGAGCAGCCTTGAAAAAGACCGGACGCGATGCGCGAAACCGGCATGAGGAAAATACCGTAACTGTTGCGTATTTCATTATTGGAGGTCCCAAATGGCAGTACCCAAGATTAACAAAGACGAATGTACGGGATGCGGCGATTGCGTAGAGGCCTGCCCGGCCGAATGCATCACCTTGATCGACGAAGTCGCGGTCATCGACGAAGACGAATGCACGGAGTGCGGTGCCTGCATCGACGAGTGCCCTGAAGAGTGCATCTCTGAATAACCCCCTGTCCGCCTTGCCCGGCACAGCGACACCCTCCGCGCGTGCGTTTTACCACGTTGCGGTGCCCTTGCCGCTGCGCTCCCCCTTCATTTACAGTGCCCCAAAGGACGGTACCCCCGTCCTGCCGGGCATGCGCGTGCTCGTCCCCTTTGGCGCCCGCCGCATCACCGGCTACGTCATCGGGCTGGCCCAGGCCGCCGACGCCGAGGGCTTTCGCGTGCGACCCATCGCCCGCGTGCTCGACACCGTGCCTTCCCTGGACGCATCTCTGCTCGAGTTCCTGCGCCGCGCCGCCGAGTACTACATGCACCCCTTGGGCGAGGTGTTGCGCGCCGCCCTGCCCCCGGGCATCAACCCCTTTGAGAAGGCGGGGCAGTTCCACGAAGCGCGCATCCGGCAAAAATTCGAGACCGTCTTCACGGCGCGTCCCATGCCCGAAGCCGCCGCCCAGGAGATGCAGCGCCGCGCCAAGACCCGCTGGGCCGTGTACACGCACATCGCCGCGCACCCCGGCATTTCGTCGGCCGCGCTCCGCTCCCGCTGGTCCACCTGCGCCGCCCACCTGCGCCGCTTAACCGACGACGGCTGGCTCGACGCCCAGCAGCAACCCGTGGTGGGCGATCTCTTTGCCGGCCTCGACATCGCCCCGGACACCCCGCCCACTTTAACAGACGAACAGGCCGCGGCCACCGACGCCATTGTCGCGCAAATCCGCACCGGACAGTACGGCGGCTTCTTGCTGCACGGCGTCACGGGCTCGGGCAAGACCGAAGTCTACCTGCAGGCCATTGCAGCGGCGCGCGAGATGGGCCGGAGCGCGTTGGTGCTGGTGCCGGAGATCACGCTGACGCCACAACTCGTCCGCCGTTACATGGCGCGCTTTGGCACGGAGCTGGCGGTGTGGCACTCGGGGCTCTCGGACCGCGCCCGGTACGACGCGTGGCAGCGGCTCCGCAGCGGCGAGGTGAAAATGGTCATCGGCGTGCGCTCGGCGGTGTTCGCCCCCCTCGACAATCCCGGCGTCATCATCGTCGACGAGGAGCACGACACCTCGTTCAAACAGGAGACCGGCTTTGCCTACCACGCCCGCGACCTGGCCGTGCTGCGCGCCAGCATGTCCCAGTCCGCCGTCATCCTCGGTTCGGCCACGCCTTCTTTGGAGTCTCGCCACAACGCCGACGCGGGCAAGCTGCGCCGCCTCGCCTTGGTGACTCGCGCCACCCAGCGCCCGCTGCCCCACATCGAGATCGTCGACCTGACGCAGCACCGCAGCGGTCCCGGCGGACAGACTCTGCTGAGCGCGCCCCTGCACCGCGCCATTTCCGAAACCCTGTCGCGCCAAGAGCAGGTGATTCTCTTTCTCAACCGGCGCGGCTTTGCCCCCACCTTGCTGTGCCGCGACTGCGGCGAAGGGGTTCGCTGCGCCCACTGCGCGGTCTCCCTCACCTACCACACGCATCCGCGGGGGCTGGTTTGCCACTACTGCGACCACCGGCAGTCCGTCCCCGAGCGCTGTCCGGCCTGTGCGGGCACCGCGTTGCACCCCGTGGGCATCGGCACCCAAAAGGCCGAAGAAATTCTGCGCGAGCTCTTCCCGGCGGCGCGCATCGCCCGCCTAGACCGAGACGTGGGTTCCGGGGCCCGGGCCGAGGCGGTCCTCGACGCGCTGCGACGCGAAGAGGTCGACATTTTGGTGGGCACGCAGATGGTGACCAAGGGACACGACTTTCCCAAGGTAACGCTGGTGGGCGTGCTGCAAGGCGACGTGGGGCTGCACATGCCGGACTTCCGCGCGGGGGAGAAAACCTTCCAGCTCCTCACCCAGGTGGCCGGACGCGCCGGGCGCAGCACCCATCCGGGGCGTGCCATTATCCAAACCTTCAACCCCAAGCACCCCGCCATCGCCGCGGCCCAGCACCACGACTACGCCCGCTTTGCCGCTCAGGAGTTGGTCGACCGCGCCGAGCTCGGCTATCCGCCCTTTGGCAAAATGGTGGCCATTCGCTTCAACAGCACCGACGCCAACGCCGTTGAGGCTGCCGCAAAGGGCTTGGCGCAGCACCTGCGGAACGCCGCCAAGGCCACCGGTACCGACGTGATGCTGCTGGGGCCCACCCCGTCGCCGCTCTCCTTGCTGCAGGGGCGCCACCGCTGGCACTTGCTGCTCAAATCCCCGCGCCAGGACTGGAACCGCCGCCTGCTGCTGGCGGTGGTGGAGGCCATTGAAGCCCCGCCCAAGGGCGTCCGCATCCACGTCGACATCGATCCCTTCTCCATGCTCTGAGTGATTATTTGCGGAGCATTTCTAATGATTTCTAATGACTCTGATGGGTTTTCTAATGACTCTGATGAGTTGCAAAGGCCCCCCTCTCCCCCTTCTCCATGCTCCGAGTGATTATTTTCATTTATTTTGAAGAAAATGCGCGACGAGAGGAAACCTTTCTGAAAAGCGGCCGATATATCTCCTGAAAAACAAAATTAGCCACAGGAGGACACCATGCACCCAAAATGGATTCGCAAAGAGCACATTATCTCGGCCACCATCCGCACCAGCG
>Ga0265293_10002564_pt1 | contig 35905 bp, 26 predicted proteins | sample Munlanlewell138R_FD_192505 | JGI IMG/M metagenome (GOLD analysis project Ga0265293, IMG submission 192505) | Leachate microbial communities from a municipal landfill in Southern Ontario, Canada - Leachate well 138R | ecosystem: Engineered > Solid waste > Landfill > Unclassified | place: Canada... | reverse complement strand
GGGGTCGATATCCACCAGCACTGCATTGATCTGGTTTCCCTTGTCAGATGCCTCATAACGGATGGGGACGGATGTTCTAAACTTTTGCAGGATAATGCTCTTGCGCATGCCAATCACGCTGTCATGCGGTCCCGTCATCCCTGCATCAGTGAGATAGGCAGTGCCCAAGGGAAGGATTTCCTCATCTGCAGTCTGAATATGGGTGTGGGTGCCGATCATGGCGCTGATCCTGCCATCCACATGCCAGCCCAAGGCTCTGGTTTCGGCGGTGGATTCGGCATGAAAATCCAGCAGAATGCACCTGTTCTCCTTGGGTTTGGCATCATACCACTCATCAAAAGCGGCAAATGGCGAATCACAGGCAGGCATATAGACTTGGCCGGAAATGCTGATAACAGTGAGGGAAAGCTGGTCTTTGGTGATGGTAAAGCTGAGGCTGCCGGGAGCGCTGTCTGGATAATTGAGCGGTTTCACGATGAGGGGGGTTCTGGCGATATAATCCAGGGATTCCGCCCTGTCCCACAGATGGTTGCCTCCCGTGACGGCATCCACTCCCGCATGCAGGAGGGGACGCAGCGTCTTCTCTGTGAGGCCTTTGCCATCGGCGAGGTTTTCCCCGTTGATGATGACAAAATCAGGCTTCAGCTCGTCTTTCAGTGTTGGCAGATGCTCTTTGAGGATGCTGCGTCCTGCCTTGCCAAAGACATCACCAAAAAAGAGCAGTCTCATTACTTTGCCATCGCCACCTGACGTGTTTCTCGGATTACTGTCACCTTGATCTGACCGGGATATTGCACTTCCCGCTCGATCTGGGCGGCAATCTCAGTTGCCAAAAGTGAGGTCTGGGCATCTTCCACCACTGAGGGTTCCACGATGATGCGCAATTCACGGCCTGCCTGGATGGCATAGGATTTGTGCACACCTTCCACGGCATTGGCAATCTGTTCCAGCTTTGCCAAGCGCTGCATATAGGTTTCCAGCATCTCGCGCCTTGCCCCGGGACGCGCCCCGGAGATGGCATCAGATGCTTGGGTGAGCCCTGCATACACGGAGATGGCTTCCACCTCTTCGTGGTGGGCCTCGATGGCGTTTACGATGATCTTGTTCTCTCCGTTTTTGCGTGCCAGATTGGCTCCGATGATGGCATGGGTTCCGTCAAATTCATGATCCACAGCCTTGCCGATGTCATGCAATAGACCGGCACGGCGGGCAAGCTCTTGATCCAAGCCCAGTTCTGCCGCCAAGATGCCACATATCCAGGCAGCTTCGATGGAGTGTTGCAACACGTTTTGACCATAGCTGGTGCGGTAATGGAGGCGCCCCAACACCTTGATCAGGTTGGGGGAGATATTGTGGATATTGGTTTCCAAAACTGCCTGTTCGCCTATCTTGATCAGGTTTTCATCCATCTCACGGGTGGATTTGTTGATCACCTCTTCAATGCGTCCGGGATGGATGCGGCCATCTGCAATCAGCTTTTCCAAGGCGATGCGCGCCACTTCCCTGCGTACGGGATCAAAGCAGGAAAGCACCACAGCTTCCGGGGTGTCATCTATTATCAAATCCACTCCGGATGCCTTTTCAAAGGTGCGGATATTGCGTCCTTCACGCCCGATGATGCGTCCTTTCATCTCGTCTGAAGGCAGGGAAACCACCGATACTGTGGTCTCGGAAACATGATCAACCGCCATCCTTTGGATAGCTGTGGAGAGGATTTGTGCCACCTTCTTGGAGGTATCCAGCTTTACTTGCTCGATGGTGAGCTTGGCATCGCTTGCCGCCACCTGTCTGGCTTGGGAAATCAGCTCCTCTCGCAGGCGTTCCAGGGCTTCCTCGCGGGAGAGCCCGGCAATGATGGAGAGCCGTTCCTGCTGTTGGGCAATGATGGTTTCCACATCCTTGTTGCGCTGTTGCAGGTCTTCTTCTTTGTTTTTCAGCTTGCGTTCCTGCTCGCTGAGGTTGTTCTCTTTTTTATCCAGTGAATCCAAACGTTTGTCGAGGCTGCTCAGGCGGTCGTTATACTTCTTCTCCTGTATCCTCAGCTCTTTTTGGCGTTCACGAATCTCATCTTCCATGCCGCGCTTTTGCTTGAACCACTCATCTCGCCCTTCCAGGATGGCTGCTTTTTTGGCAGTCTCGATATCGGTGCGGGCGTTTTGCCTGATCTCCTCAGCTATCTCTTTGGCCTGTGAAATCATGCGGAAGGTGGTGCTGCGGCGCAACAGATAAATCAACAGCGCTATGCCAAAGCCCACCACAAGTCCCAGCGCTGCTGCTATTAATAGCTCATTCATAACTTATATATCCTTAAGAATCTATTTAAGGATGAATCCAAGGGGATCCATTCCTGTTAAATTTAGCCCGCGTGAACCGTGTATGCTTGTCTGTAAAAAGCCAAGCACAAGGTGGGCACCTACCTTGTGGGCTTTGTGGATCCGGGACTTGCCGGCATGCACGCCGCCCATGGCTCGGTTCCCGTATTTTCATTAGCTTTTGTGCAATCCATATCACGGGTTCCGCAGGCTATATTGTTCAAGCATCGCCGATGATCTGTCCAATCATGGCGTTCATTTTCTTTATATCAGTATTCAGTAGCTCGTTTTTGTGGTTCAGATCGTTGATCTTTTCCTGCTGCTTCAGAGCCATCAAGAGCAGCAGCTTGGTAAAATCCAGGTCCTCATAGAGGTCTTGCAAATTCTGAAGTTGAGCGTTTATCGCAGCCACCACGGCGTTCGTCTTGGCTGTATCATCCGTGCGCAATCTAAACTTGCGGCCAAAGATCTCAACTTCCACGGTTTGCACTGTTTACTCCTGTTCCTCATCCGGGAACATGCTGTCTATCTTGGAAATAGCATCGGAGGCTATGTCTTGGAAGCCGTCCATGGCATCTTTCATGTCAGCCAGCTGGCGTTCCAATTCTTCCACCCTTTGCTTTAGGGATTGGTTTTCCTGTGCCAAGCCTGCCTGCTGGTTGTTTCCACTATCTATTTGGCTGATCAGCTGCACGTTTTCCTCGGTGAGCTCCAGCACTTGCAGCTCGGCTTCTTCCAGCTTGGCTTTGGCTTCTGTATATTGATTTATCAGCTTTTGGATCTTCTCCTGTAAGCCTGTGGCAAATCTATCCATTGTTACCTCAATTGTATTTTGCACTCTTCAGCGAGCACTTTTAGCACTGAATCTACAAGTGCGTCAATGCGATTATCTGTCAATGTTTTTTCTTTATCCTGCAAAATCAGACGCAAAGAAAGGCTGCGCAAACCTTCGGGAACCTGCTTGCCACGATATTCATCGAATATCTCCACATTGCTGATCAGATATTCATCCACGCCTTTTACCAAGCGGGAAATATGCTCCCAGCTGATATGGTTTGCCACCACGAAGCTCAGATCACGGCTCACGGAGGGGAAGCGGGGCAGAGGCACGAAGGTGCGCTTGCGGTTGCGGCTTATTTCTATAAGCAGATGCACGTCCAGTTCTATCACCCACAGCTCCTGACGCAGCTGGCTGAGATCGATGCCAAACTTATCTGCAATAGCGGGTTGGAGGGCACCAATCTGTGCCACGGGCTTATCCTCGATAAACCATGCCAGATTGCGGGTCTGAGACAGCCAGGGCTGGGCAAGGGGTTCCATCTTTGCAGATGGCAAATCCAACAGCTCCAAGAGTCCTGTCACCATGCCTTTAATATCAAAGAAATTGATCTGTCTGCCGGGATTTTGCCAGTGCCCGTTGCGCAATTGCCCCGTCACCAGCGCCGTGCAATGCAGCGGCTCCACATCCTGATCTGCAGGATACAGCCTTGCCAGCTCCATCAGCTTCAGGTTGCGCTCCCCGTGGTTGAGGTTATAGCGCAGGTTATCCAAGAGCTGCGGCAACAGCGAGATCCTCATCAACGCCTGATTTCCGCTTTGGGGATTGATCAGTTTATGCGTGTTTTCCTGCGGGTCTATGCCCAACAGCTGCAGTTGTGCAGGATCGTTAAAACTATAATTGAGCGTCTCATAAAAGCCGATGCCCACCAGGTAATCCAACACCTGATTGCGGATGCGATAGGCATGCTTGTCCATGATGATGGAAGGCGGCGTCTTTACCGGCACCTTATGATAGCCATCCAGCCTTGCCAGCTCTTCTATCAAATCCACTTCCCGCAGCAGATCCACCCTCTTGGGGGGAATGGCAAACCACATCGCCGGCTCGCAGGTGGAGGAGGCATCACACTCTTTGATGTGGGATATATCATGCAGCGGCTCTTCCTGCCAGGCTCCGTCTTTCACGAATTCCAGCCCCAGATTGTCCAGATATTCCCTTACTTTGGCCTCTGCCATCTTATAGCCTATCAGGAGGGCGATGCGGGATTTACGCAGTGCCACCATCCATCTTTGGACAGGCTGTGGATAAGCGTCATAAAGTTCACCAATCACCTTTGCCCCAGCTAATTCCACCAATAGTTGGGTGGCTCTGAGGCTGGTGCGGGCAGCCATTTCCGGGCTCTGATGCCGTTCAAAGCGATAGGAGGAATCCGTGCTCACCTTGTGGTTGTAAGAGCTGCGCCTCACCGTTTGTGGCTGAAAGGCTGCAGATTCCAACACCACGCGCTTGGTGGCGTCACTGATGGCGGTCTGCTTTCCGCCGATCACGCCAGCCAATGCCCCGGCATCCTTGCCGTCTGCGATCACCAGGTCTTGCTCGTCCAGCTCATACTGGTTGCCATCCAGCGCCATGAATTTCTCTTTATCCTTGGCACGGCGCACGATGATGGAGGGATGTGTGGCATCCTGGGTTTCACCCTGCAAAAGGCTATAATCAAAGGCATGCAGGGGATGCCCCGTTTCCAGCATCACATAGTTCGTGATATCCACCACGTTGTTGATGGGACGCAAGCCGGATTTGATGAGAGCCGTCTTCAGCCACAGCGGCGAATCCGCCACCGTGATATCTGCCAACAGACGTGCCGTATAGCGCGGGCACAACTGGGGTTCCGCTATGGAAAGAGAAAGCCCGATGGCGTCTGATTCCACACCTGGCACAGGCTGCGGCTCTGTGATATTCAGAGGCAGGTTCAAGGCTGCACTCAGATCTCTGGCTATGCCCTCATATCCCAAAAGGTCTGGCCTGTTAGGGGTTATCTCCACCTCAAAGATGGTATCCGGCAGCTCATAAAGTTCATTGACGCTCTTTCCCAGAGGGGTTTCTTCAGGAAGCCGGATGATGCCGGCATGATCCTCTGAAATGCTCAGTTCCCGCTCGGAACACAGCATCCCGTGGGATTCCACTCCTCGCAGGCGGGCGCTTTTGATGGTCAGCTCTCCCAACACAGCTCCCGGCAGTGCCAATACAGATACCATCCCGGCGCTGCAATTGGGCGCTCCACACACCACCTGGCGCGGTTCGCTGCCATCGCCAATATCCACCATGCAGAGGGTGAGATGCTCGCTATCCTCCAGCTTTTCTGCGCTGATGATGCGTGCCGTCACCACCTCGGGAGGCAGGGCGGGAATATGGTCGATAGCCTCCACTTCGATGCCGGAAAAGGTGAGTGCCTGATTGAGGGCATCGTCATCCATTTCCAATGGGACGTACTTTGCCAACCAATTGCGGGATATAATCATAATGATTCCCCCTTGAATTGCGCCAACATCCTGATATCGTTTTCAAAGAGGATGCGCATATCGGGGATGTCATATTTGAGCATGGCAATGCGCTCGATGCCCAGTCCAAAGGCAAAGCCCGTATAGATTTCCGGATCTATCCCCACCATCTTAAACACGGCGGGATCCACCATCCCGGCACCTCCCATCTCCAGCCAACCGGAGTTTTTGCACACGCGGCAGCCTGCGCCGCTGCAATTCACGCAGCTGATATCCATCTCTGCGCTGGGCTCCGTGAAGGGGAAAAAGTGGGGGCGGATGCGGGATTTGACCTGGGGTCCAAACATCGCCCGGGCAAAATTCTGCAAGGTATCCTGCAAATCAGACATGGAAATGCCCCTATCCACCACCAGCGCTTCCACTTGCTGGAACACGGGTGAATGGGAGGGGTCCGGCTTGTCGTTGCGATAACAGCGTCCCGGGGAGATAATCCTGATGGGCGGCTTAAAGCTTTCCATCACACGGATTTGCACCGTGGAGGTCTGCGTTCTCAATAGCTTGCCACTTTGCAGGTAAAAGGTATCTGCCAGATTGCGGGAAGGGTGGTCAGCAGGGGTATTGAGCGCATCAAAATTGTGGAATTCGTCCTCTATCTCAGGACCTTCGGCAATCTCAAAGCCCATCCCCAAAAACACTTCTTCTATCTGGCGGCGCACGATGCTGACGGGATGAAAAGACCCCCTCTGCCAGCTATATCCCGGCATACTGGAATCAAAATCCACCGCCGCCTGCGCTTCCCAAGCCGCACTTTTGATCTCTTGTTCGCGGCTGGCAAGCAGGCTCTCCAATTTGCCCCGGGCAGTATTGATCAGCTGTCCAAAGGCAGGGCGCTCTTCGGCAGGCAGCTCCCGCAGGCGTGCAAAAAGCCCGTTGAGCATGCTTTTTTTGCCCAAAAATTGAGCACGCGCATTGAGGATATCATTGGGCGTGCTACACTGGGCTATCTTTTCGGCTGCTTCTTCAGCGAATCTATTTAGTTCGGCTTCCACCGCTCTTCCTTTAAAGATAAAACTTGACGCGGGCTTGAAGCTCAAACCCGCAATAACAAAGGTTGATGATCGGCTTAGCCGCGGGCAATTTCAACGAGGCGGGCAAAGGCTTCGCTATCGTGCCAGGCAAGGTGAGCCAAGGTTTTACGGTTGATTTCGATATTGGCTTTGTGCAGACCGTTGATAAACTTGCTGTATGACATATCGTTGAGACGGCAAGCGGCGTTGATGCGCACTATCCACAGTTTGCGAAATTCTCTCTTCTTTTGTTTGCGATGAGCAAAGGCATAAGCCATGCCACGTTCCACCGTCTGACGTGCAGCACGGTATGTGGTTCCACGGCGGCCAAAATAGCCACGTGCGGCCAACAGATATTTCTTTCTTCTGCGATGGGCAGCGGGATTATTTGTTGATCTTGGCATGTTTAAACTCCTTTATATACCCAGCATCCGCTTCACGCGGCCTTCATCGGCTTTCACCATGATGGTGCTGGTGCGCAAATTACGTTTTAGTTTTGGTGATTTTTTGGTTTTGATATGTGCGGCTTTTGCGTGGTGACGCACAATCTTGCCAGTTCCGGTAACCTTAAACCGCTTTGCGGCTCCACGGTTTGTCTTGATCTTTGGCATTTTTATCTCCTTAATTAGTACATCAATATCTATATATATCAGACCGTTATGCCACCCATACAGGTGCCACTCTCGATCCTGTGTAGTATATTTTATTCTTCTGTGGTTTCTTCCGGCTGCTGCACTTCAGGAATTGCTTCCTGTTTCTCCAGCTGTTCCAGAATCTTGTCTATATCCTTTTTGGGGCTCATCACAAGGGAGAGCAGGTTGCGATCGGATACCGGCTCGCTGTCCACATCGGCGATGTGACCCAGTTCTTCCTTGATACGCTCCAATAGATTGTATCCCAAATCTTTATGTGCCATTTGGCGACCGCGGAAACGCACGGTGAATTTCACCTTGTTATGCTGTTTTAAAAACTTGATGGCGTTGCGCTTTTTAAAGCCATAATCATGCTCTTCGGTGTTGGGACCGTATTTGATCTCCTTCACCTCCACTTCATGTTGTCTTTTGCGGGCTTCTTTGGCTCTTTTTTCCTTTTGGAAATAGTACTTGCTAAAATCCAATATACGACAAACGGGCGGGTCTGCATTGGGGGATATCTCCACCAAATCCAAACCGCTTTCATCTGCCAAACGCAGGGCTTCACGCAGGGACACAACGCCCACCTGTTTGCCGTCGGCGCCGATCAGGCGGACGGTGTTTACTGTAATCTGTTCGTTAATCCTTTCTTTGGGCACAACCTCTTTGGTGCGTGCCTTTCCTCTTTTGATCCGGATTATAAGATCCTCCTTCTTTACCGGAAATGAAAAAGGCGAAACCACATTGGGCTTCGCCTGCTTCACAGTAAATATATTCTGTAATTATATGCAATGTTATAGCCTTATGCGCACGAAAGCGATAAGGCAGAAGCAGACGGCTTCATTTGTAGCTCCAGTTTCTGAGACACCCATTTCCTGTCAACCATAAAATCGAAATAATATCATAAATCAACAAATTATGCCCTTTCCCGCGCCTCTGAAGCTGTTCCCTGTCCACTGTCCCCTGGGCGCATCGCGCCCTTTAGCCTCCCTTGCACAGTTATGAACGGCTGACGCTTTCTGAAACCTGTAACCCGGTACCTGAAACCTTCCTTATGAGATACCGTTGTGATGCCGTTGCCTCTCCCAGCGGATTGCTGGGTATCGCAACGGCATTGCAAGCGCATCTAATAGGGAAGGAAGCAGAATCGAATAAAAATAAGGTCCCTTGATGCAACTTGACAACGAAAACTGCAAATTGTGCAGCGAAATCTGCAAACTGTCGCATCGTATGACATCCTTACTCATCCTTTTTAAGACTCTTTTGAGTGGTTTGTGACAGGATATCTGCAAATTCGATCAGCGAAAATTGCAAATTGTGACAAGATATCTGCAAGTCCCAGATTTTAAGATAGCCGTTTTAACGAGGGATTAACCAGTAACCCGAATCTTGATTTCAAGAACACAGCTTTAATCAGAAAAATTGCCATTAATCCACACAGCAACTATATCAAGGCTTCGGAAATGAAGTAGTAAATTCAAACACAGATCTTGTAGACAGCTTGATTTGGGAATGTGGCTTTTTCTAATCCCTCTTCTTCATCCGGAGATAGGAGTAAACAAATGATCGATTCAATCCTTGATTAAGAGCTATAGATGATACTCCATGGTACCTAAGGACAGCAATAGTGAGAAATGCTTTGAGCTGCTCAATCATGTCTTGAATCTTATCGAAATCCTTATCTATCTTTGAAGTAATTGGATTAGCGTGGGTTAAGTCATTCCTAATCTTAGTTACCTTCCATGCAAATCTTAGGATGTAGTTTATGGATAACACTTGATCCATTGAGTCTTTATACTGATTATATAGATACACAATAGCTCTGACAACATCAGAATGTGATTTAGTAGACCTTGAATTGGTTATTTTTGGCGCCCCACAATGCCTGCCCAATGCCTCAATAGCGCGGCAAATGTTGAGGTAGGTGTCCGTTAGATTCATTGTGTGTGAATAACTATGAATGAGAGGAATGTAAACATTAAGCATGCTCCTATAAGTTCTGAACCAATTTGTAATTAAACTTTCAAAATCTGGTTCAATGGCTCTATAGTCCAACAGCATGTCGTGTGGACGCATCCTTTTCTCGTCTTCTTTATCGATAATCTGCCAGATGCAATACTCATAACTATCATGATAATCCGGCTTGGAGTTTTTATAGAAAGTTATCTTTAACAATGCTGGAGGTTTCTGCAAAAGCAATAACAGCAGATGTTTGAAACAATGGACTTTGTCAATCAAAGCACCATGGCTAATGAGATTCTTATTCGTTAAACCAAGATAAACGTTTTGTTCGATTGTCGCCTTATTAACAGTAATGATTGCAGGGAAGCTAACACATGGGAACAAGCTGAACTTGCAATTTGTTCCTATTTTCATATTGATCGCAGATGGCTTGTTGTATTCAACCTTACAATCACTTTGACCGAGTTGGTATTCCACATGGAACCCTGAATTCAATTGCATCCAATCATTTAAGTATTGAATATCAACAACGATACCTCTGAATCTCATTTCCGATTTGCTTGCGAAGCACTCGCTTCCATAAATCATAGAGTTACAATGATAGTTCGTAATAGGCAGATGGGGGTCATGTTGGTAAAATGAAATATGGCAATCAATCAATGTGAAGAATTTATAACTACTTACATATCCATTGATAATAGTTGGAGATCCATCCCCTGGAAATGTCTTGCTTTTAGTAGGCTTGAATTGCCCGATTAGCTCAAGCGTTATTCCATTTTCAGGAGTATACTTGATTAATCCAGGTACTACATCTTCTGGGTTATCGGGTACCCACCATCGTCCTTTGTACTCAAGTAATTCGGTCATACTTATCCTTCTTTTTTGAAAAATGCTCTACTCCCCGATTAACGTTTGGTACTTATGACGCATCTTTGACTCAAAATAACGGCATAAGTTATGAATCGGCATTTCTTTATTATTAGCATCACGCAAGCCGTCGAAGAAAATATAGTTAACCTTGATCTCTGTGACGTCTTTCAAATACTTACAAGACGAGCATCGTAGGCGGAGGCTCGTTGTTGATTTAGCTGTTACACAGCCTCTGAAGTGTTCCTTGATCCTACTGCCAACTTTCAGAGAAGAACCAACATACAAGAAATATTCATTAGAAGGAGTTTGTTCATGATCAATGCATTGTCCGTTGTGATTTGTATTCGATTTTGGCCTCTTCCCAACAATAGAATGTTTCGAATTATCCCAATCCGCCTTAAAATCAGTCACATTGAAGGACTCAGATGTTTTTATGCGAAATAAATATATGCCTCCTTGACTTAAAGAGCCAGCAAAATGACTGTCCATTTTTGCTTTAAAGTCGTTTCCTGATAATTCGCTCACGAAACAAGAGAATTGGTTCTTTGTGTTGTTTAGTAGACTAGATTCAATCAGGGAAAAACATGGATAAATCAATCTCTCGATTTTTTTAAGTAGCTGCGAATCTAAACCGAATGTGCGTTTTTTCATTTAATCTCCTTGAAAGTTCATATTGTATAAATATGTTTCGTCATATACTCTTCAGCCATTTTTTCCTATAGCTTCAATGTATTCATAAAGTGACCTTATAACGTTTATCATCAGTTTCGATTCATTACTTGCAAGCAAAGACTCTGTGGGATGTGCAAGGCTATGGCGATTGCGGATAGTATCAAACCTATCGCACATGTTACTCAATGATTTGAATACATTCTTTAACTCGGGCATCCTGTTTATTTCGGAGAAATACTGATGATTGTCTATGATGGACAGTAGGGCGTCCTTTATGTTGGCATCAGCTGCAATATCAATCTGCCAACTGGAACACTTATTCCTAATGTAACCTTGAAAGAATGTGTGTACTCTGTCGATAGCATTTGAATACTTACCTTCGGTGATAAGCCTATTTGCCTCTTCACAAGCTGCTTGTACAGTATCAGGAGCTTCTTTTGGCACAACAATCTGCCCTCCTAAAACACCTGGAAAATACTTATCGATCAGATCATCAAGATAATTAATAGATAACGTCGTATTGGGCCTATTACATGCTGATATATACTGTTTCATAGCCACTAACATTTGATATAGATCATGACCGGTTCTTTTACTAAATTCCAATAATAACGCTTTTTGCTTTGAAGAATCTCTTGGATCAGCATAGTCAATTATGCCAATATCTACAAAGAATTTTTCATATTGCGAGTAATGGCGGAAAAGATGATAAACGCCTCTAACAAGTATATTTGCTTCTTTGGGATCAAGCTTCATATTCATATTTACTCCGTATCTCATTTAGGGGTCTTTGTGTTATTATGTAACAGCAACAAACTGCATAAAGTCTTTTCAATGAGCGCAAGGTGCCATAATTGATAGCAAAAACGTTCCTTCCACATATAATGTGAGAAAGGCTTTAAGAAACTGGGAATCGGTAGTGTCTGCGTAATCAGATTGGCTTGCATCAAGATGAATGGTGCTTTCGAGATTAGGAAGGTATTCTGTGTTTATGAGATCAGTTTTGTGAACCACATTGATAAGAGTTCTTATGTCCTTTGAGTTATTCACAAAAAGGAGATTTGGAAAATTTTGTATCCAGGATCTCGTTTCTTCACTGGCATCTGAGGAAGTGTCAGCGTTATTTAGCGCCTTGTCATACGGATACATTTAATCTCCTTAAAACATCTATTTACACATTTTTCCTAATATTGATGCAATGCATTTGATGTCAATAACAATCGACTGAAATCGATTCTTAATCATTTCTATGCGGTTGTCTGCGGAGGAAAACGGAATTTATCGATTGACAAGTTAAGTGGGGTCTACAAATTATGATATCAGAAAAAATTGTAAGGGATTTGCACTTTTCTGAGAGGGTTAATCCCCTGTCAGTAAAGCGGATTAGGAGTGACAATGGATCATTTACTGGACAGATGGCTGTCCATAAAAGAGATATGTGCTTATCTCGGGGTAAGCGATGATACGGTGTATCGCTGGATAAAATTTCATGATATGCCCACCCATAAAATGGGGCGATTGTGGAAATTCAAAATCAATGAGATAGATGAGTGGGTCAAAGCTGGTGGTGCAACAAATAAATCAATTAAACCAAGAGCCAAGTAGTTATAAGCTCGTAAACATAATCACTCAAGATAGTATGGCAGAAGCTGTGATTGAAGGAAGGCTAAGCTCATTTAGCATGGCTTTCGTCATAACCATACGATCAAAAAATAAACGGAGTTGCTAATGGCGCATAAGTTGTCTTTATCTTGGCTGGAACGCTTTCTGGAAGAAGCGTGCGAATCCCTGCGTGGGAATATGGATGCCTCGGAATTCAAAGAATACGTGATTGCCATGCTGTTTCTGAAGAGAGTAAACGATCTCTTCAATATTGAACGCAATGATCGAAAAGCAATCTTGGAAAAGAAAGGGGTTAGCGGAGCTGCTCTGGAAAGGGGATTGGAGAGTGAATCAAGCTACAATTTCTTTGTCCCAATCCGAGCCAGATGGGAGAATATTCGGCATCTGAAAAAAGAAATCGGAGACGAACTGAAGAAAGCCTTTGAAGCACTCGAAGATAGCAATAACGAGACCTTAGAAGGGGTGCTGAAACCGATTGACTTCAATAAGACTCTGGGTAAGAATAATAAACGCATTACAGATAAAGACTTGGTTGAACTGATTACCCACTTCGACAAAGTGGTACTCACCGATGACAATCTGGAGTTTCCCGATCTGCTCGGCTCTGCCTATGAATACCTGATAAAGTATTTTGCTGATAGTGCCGGCAAGAAAGGGGGAGAATTTTACACACCCCGTACCGTCGTAAAGCTATTGGTGAACATTCTCGATCCTGCCGAAGATGCCGAGATTTGCGATCCGGCTGTCGGCTCCGGTGGCATGCTGATAGAAGCATACAATTACGTGGAGAGCAAATACGGCACTGCCAGAAACATGACTTTATACGGACAGGAAAAGAACGGCACCACCTGGGGCTTGTGCAAGCTCAATATGCTGTTTCACAATATCCTGGATGCCCAGATCGAGAATGGCGACACCCTGATGGAACCCAAACATGTGGAAGGTGGAGAACTGAAACGCTTTGATATCGTGATCGCCAATCCTCCTTTCTCCCAAAACTATTCCACCGACGGAATGAAGTTTAAAGAGCGTTACCGCTACTGGATGCCAGTGAAAGGCAAAGCTGATTTCATGTTTGTGCAGCACATGTTCAGCACTCTGAAATCCACAGGACGCCTGGCTGTGATCATGCCCCATGGGGTACTCTTCCGGGGTGGAGAAGAACGCAGAATGCGGGAATGGCTGATCAAAGAAGGTTATCTGGAAGCCATCATTGGCTTGCCTCCTGCTCTTTTCTATGGAACTGGTATCCCTGCCTGCATACTGATCATCAATCGAACCGGAGCTTCCACCCGTAAAGAAGTGCTGTTCATCAATGCCGATCATGAGTATAAGGTTGGCAAGGTGCAGAATATCCTGCGTCCGGAAGACATCGAAAAGATCACCTTCGTCTATCGAAACAAGCGGGAACTTGCTGCTTACAGCAGAAAAGTAAGCCATGCGGAATTGGAGGCAGAAGAATTCAACTGCAACATCAGAAGATATGTGGACAATAGCCATCCGGCAGAGCCTCATGACGTAAAAGCGCATCTGCAAGGCGGTATTCCAATATCGGAAGTAGAATCATTAAAACACTATTGGGATAACTACCCGGGTGTCAGAGAACAGCTTTTTACCATTGATAGAGACAACTATCTGAAGTTTACCACAATCATCAGTGACAAGGAAGCGATCAAAGGCTATCTGGATGAAGCTGATGCGATAAACTGCAAACATGAGACATACATGAGCGCTTTGAAACTATGGTGGGATGAGCACCAATCCAAATTGGAAGCACTTCCCACAGAGCGTAATGTTTATGATCTCTATCATACTTTCTCAGCCACGATCACCGCTAAGATAGGCTCTCTTGGTATCCTGGATGAGTTTAAATGTCGGGGTGCCTTTGCCGGATTCTGGAGCGATATCTTCAATGACCTGCGCAGCGTGGCAGCCAGTGGATGGAATGCTGAACTAATACCCGATGAGGAGATCTTGCAGAGCCAGTTTCCTGAGGTGATAAAGGAACTGAACGAATGCGAAGCTCGTAGAGATGAACTGGAAGCCCTCTTTGCTGAGGTTAACGATCTGGAAGAAGGTGCATGGACTGAGGAAGATTACGAGGTGTTTCCCAAAGATGAACTGGCTGCAGTGAAGGCAGGGATCAAAGAACTGGGTGCAGAGCTAAAAGAGATCAGCAAGGAAATCAAGAATAAAGAGAAGCAGATAAAAGCACTTAAGAAAAGCGGAGAGTCCTACGCAGATATCGAGATTGAGATCAAGAGACTCACTCCCCGAGAAGGGGAACTTGCTAAGATAATTGAAGAGCAGGAAAAGCGTATTGCCAAACATCTGCAGATGGAAAAAGAACTAAAAGAAAACCGCAAGAAGATCAAAGAGATCAAAGACCTGAAAGAGCAACTTGTGGAGCAGGCAAGAACCAAGATCAGTGAAGCTGAAGCTAAAGACCTGATCCTGGCTCGTTGGGAGAAGACTCTCTATGCCAAAGTGAATGATTACCTGATCCAGTACAGCAGACAATTCCGGACATTTTTGGAAAGCTTGTGGGAGAAGTATGATCAGCCTCTGCATAGTATCCTGAAAGAAAGAGACACAGCAGCCTCAGAGTTAGCAAACTATCTCAAGGAACTCGGGTATGAGTGAGTGGGTTAAGGTACATCTGGCAAAAGTTACAAAAATTGAATATGGAGATAATTTGCCAAGCATCCATTTGAAAGCCCAGGGATACCCGGTCTTTGGGGCAAATGGTTATATTGGGTATAACGATAAATATAACACAGAGATAGATTCTGTACTAATCAGCTGCCGCGGCGAATATAGTGGAACAATAAACTATGTAAAAGCACATACATTTATAACAAACAATAGTATAATTCTCAGAATCAAAGATAACGATCTAACAACAAGATTTCTATATTACTTATTGCATACGTTATCACATGGTAGCATAGTATCTGGATCAGCACAGCCTCAAGTTACAATCGATGATTTGAACAGAGTTGTTATTTATTACCCAAAAAACACTTCAGAACAGACTAAAATCGCCACTGTCCTCAGCACAGTTGATGAAGTGATCGAAAAGACCGAAGCTGCGATTGAAAAGTATAAAGCAATCAAAGCAGGGATGATGCAGGATTTGTTTACTCGCGGCATTGATGTGAAAACCGGAAAGCTGAGACATTCATTCCAAGAAGCCCCGGCGCTATATAAAGAGACTGAATTGGGCTGGATACCGAAGGAATGGGAAGTTTGCACCATCAAGGAAGCATGCCTCGAGTTTGTTAACGGCGGAACACCATCAACAAAGAACACAGCAAACTGGGTTGGAACCATACCCTGGATCACTGGGGCTGATTTTCTGGGTACTTTCGAAGTTGGTCATATTCGAAGGTACATCAATGAAGAAGCTTTGCGAAACTCCTCAAGCCACCTTATTAGGAAGGGGAACATCCTTCTTGTATCCAGAACAGGAGTCGGAAAACTGGCTATTGCTCCATATGATGTTGCGATTAGCCAGGACATCACAGGGATCATTCTTGACCCCAGCACGTACTGCGTTGAGTTCTTTTATTACTATCTACAATTACTTGTAGAGGACTTCAAGAAGATCAATCAGGGAACCTCAATCAATGGAATTATCCGGAGTGACCTGGAGGCAACTTTGATAGCAGAGCCACATATTGATGAGCAGAAGCAGATAGCTGCTGTTCTTAAGGCATTAGATGAGACACTTATGAAAGAACAAAGCAATCTGAGTAAGTATTATGATCTGAAGATAGGTCTGATGGCAGATTTGCTTACAGGCAAAGTGAAAGTCAGCGAAGAAATAAACTAATGATAGATAATCTTAAAAGGAGATAATCATGCCCAATAATATCGATAGCGGAGAATTCTACGTTACAGATTTGTTCGATGGGAAATGGTATTGTGTCCCATCATATCAAAGACCTTACGTTTGGGAAGATGAACAAGTATCAGAACTATTGGATGATATTTTACAAGCGCTCACAAGCAGCCCTAAGTCTGATTACTTTTTAGGCTCTATGGTCTTTCAACGCAGACCAAATGAGGAAGATAGTGTTAGGTTTGAGGATTATGATCTCCTCGACGGGCAACAAAGAGTTACAACCCTTTTTTTAATGCTTGCAGTGCTAAGAGATCTAAACATCGATAAAGATTCCCTCATCTCAGAAACATGTGCTAGTGCTATCATACAGGAAAAGAATCCGATTAAAAGAATCCCTGAAAGAATACGAGTTAAGTTTCAAGTTAGGAATGAAGTGCGAGTTTTTATTGATAAATATGTTAAGACACTTATGGGTACGCAAAATGAAGATATAGCAAGACTTGCAGAGAAAGAAAAGGACATAAATATAAAAAATATGTCTAAAGCGATACTGAATATCAAGGAGTTCTTCGAAGGAATAGAAAATCATGGAGCATATGTCGATTTTTTGTTTAACAATGTCCTTCTAATATATGTTGCGTCCGATAAACTTGAAGACGCTTTTAGACTGTTTACTGTAATGAACAATCGAGGGATGAAGTTAAGAAACAGCGATATTCTCAAAGCTGAGAATCTTAAAGAAGTCCCCGAAGAGCGACAAGATGAGTATGCGAAAAAATGGGAGGAGCTTGAAGAATATCACGGAGATAAATTCGATAATTTCTTGTCACATGTAAGGACGATTTTAGTTAAACAGAAGGCGGGATATAATTTATACAAGGAATACGAGGACAATATATACAACCCCAAGGAGTTCAACAAAGAGACTAAGAAATCAAATCCTGTACCACCACTTATGAAGAAAGGGACAGATACTTTTGATAATCTGATGTCTTTTCACTCATGTTATCGTGAGATATTTGATGAAGATCATTTCAGTGACTTTAACAGCTATGAGTATCACAATTTAGTCCAATTGATGCAAACTGGATTCGAAGCTGATTTCTGGGTTACTCCACTTTTAAGGTATTTTCAAAAGTTTAACACTACCAGATTACTGGACTTCGTAAAGCTATTGGACAAGAAATATTCTGCAGACTGGATTATTGGTATCACTCCTACTATACGCATGCAGAATATGATTAGCATAATCAAAAAGATAGATACAGCCGATCATGCTGATGATGTGCTCTACCCAGATTTGTTCAATGTTAATAAAACTGAATTACTTAGAGTGTTATCTGGTGATGTTTATCGTAAGAAGTTTGATAGATACATCCTTCTCAAGATTGACATGGACAAGGTGCAGTCAGGGGTAGCTGCGAAGATCCCCAAAACAATTAGTATTGAGCATATATTGCCTCAAAAACCAGACCCTAATAGCTCATGGATAAGTGACTTTACTGATACCCAAAGAGTTGAATGGACAAACAAGTTGGGTAATTTGATACTTCTATCTCGTGCCAAGAATACATCACAGGGAAACAAGGATTACACTGACAAAAAGACAGGTTATTACTTGAAAAGCATCGAATCTTTTAGTATTACTGCTTATGTTATGAATAAGTACAACTCCTGGACTCTATCAGACCTCATGTCGAATCACAAGGAAATGTTGAAGCAAGTTATGAATCTATATGGTTTCACGATCACAGATGATGAAATATCGGAGATGATTGTCTATGTTTGAATGCAACAAAGCTGAGTATCCCATGACAGGCGAGTTCATCAGTACAGAAGGAATTGAATAGATAAGGAGGAAAGATGATTATTCAGATGATATTATTAGTCATAGCCTTAGGAGTTATGATTTATGCTTTGATAGAGATTAGGAAGCTAAGGTCAGATAATCAATCATTGGCAGAAGCAACAGACAACATTAAAGTGGAATCCAGTCAAAACCTTGAGAAAGTCAATAAAGAAATCCTTATTATTAAAGAGATGGCAGAAGATAACAAATTCATGTATCAAAACTACCTGATACCAGCTTTCCGTCCTTCAGTCATCGATTCTGAAATAGAGAACTTTCCCGTTCCTGGATCTAGTTTGGCTATGGTGTCGTTTAGCGATTTTGTTGATTCGAAAAATCTGGAACTACGTAAGGCACAGGAGCTACAAAATGCAGATAGTATGGTGAAAAAAATGCTTAGATATGCAGGCGTTACTAACCTTCCGGCAGCTGGGGTGCAGATTGTAGCTGGGATAAAGAATATTGCAAATACAAACGAGTTTTCGGTTATCTTTACTAAAGAAGCAAAAGCTAAGTTAGCTAGCGGCGAGCTAAGACTTATGGCGAAGAAGGGAACAAATCTATTTAAAGCAAACCTTGTATCAAACGAGACAAACAAGGTAACAAACATTCTTGATATAGCACAAAAAACTAAGGGTCAAATGGCTTCTGAAGTTCTCGCTAATGCTGCTTCAGGAGTAATTGCTGTCGCTCATATTATCTCAAACTATGATATGAGCGTACAGATCAAAGAGATTAGCAAAAAGCTGGATTACCTTGTTGAAGGCAGATTAATCGACAAAAAGGCCAGATTGAAGGCAATTTACTACCATTTTCACCATATAATGCATTTGGACTCAGAACAACGAGAGTTTCAGTTGTGTCTTATGCATAAAGAACTGATGGAATTAAGGTACAACTGGACAATGGAACTTGAACAAGAGTTAGAGACAATTTCTGATGACCGGAATTTCTTTTTCAAGCTACTTGCTCTTGGTAAAGAAAGTGGAGATTCCAGAAACATAGATAAGGTGTGTGCTCTTGAGCAAAAGATGCTCCTAATAGATGGGTGCTTCAAAATAGATTCAGTTGTGTGTGGCATGACTGGCATCAAAGTGAATGTTGAACATGAACTTGAAGGGGTTCGTAGAATAAGAGCCACTCTTGACCGTAAATATCAGGAATTCAAGACCGACAGTATTAAAATGAAAACTCAGAAAGAAATGAACCTGTTTTTCGATATGCTTGAATCAGACTGTAAAACTATGTTTGGCAATCTTTCAAACAACACTATTGTTGAATCAGCTTATTATGAAATAGAATAAGAATTGGAAAAACCATAGTAGAGGCCATTATGTCTGAATATGTCAATGTTGAGCGTCCTTTCCTTGATAAGCTGCAACAGCTTGGTTGGGAAGTGATTGATCAGGGAACCGGGTTTACTCCCTTTGATCCCAGTATCAGTAGAAGGACGTCTTTTAGGGAAGTAATCCTGGAGCAGGAGTTCAAGGATGCTTTAAAGCGAATCAATTTGACTGAGGACGGAAGGACTTGGCTGAGCGATAAGCAGCTTGATGCGGTTGTAAATGAGCTTACCATGCATCTGGGGATGGACTTACTCAAGGTGAATCAAACAGTATATGAGCTGTTGACCCGCAATACGACCGTGGATCAGAATGCATTGACCGGAGAGCAAAACCCAACAGTGCGATTAATCGATTATGCCCATCCTGAACGCAATAGTTTCATTGCCATCAACCAGTATAAGATTGAGACCCCCGGAGCCAGCAGGCAAGCGATCATTCCGGACATCGTGCTCTTCATCAATGGCTTGCCGATCGTAGTAGTGGAATGCAAGGATATGGATGTGGCGCAACCACTGCGTGACGCATTTATCCAAATCAACCGCTATGCAAACCTTCGCGAGGATGATTATGGATTCAAGGAAGGCGAAGAGCGGCTTTTTTACAGTAATCTCTTCAACATCGTAACTCACGGTAATGAAGCAAGATTTGGCACAATCACTGGAGAGTTTGATCACTATCTGAACTGGAAAGACATCTTTCCGGAGGAATATAAGACCATCCAGGTCTCTCCTGATGAAGAGCGTCAGGAAGTAATGATTCATGGGATGCTGAATAAAGCCATACTGCTGGATATCCTGAAGAACTTCACACTATACATGGAGATCAAGCGAGGTGAAAAGGTAAAGATCGTATGTAGATATCAGCAATACCGGGCAGTGGGCAAAATACTTGAACGTCTCAGAACTGGAAAGACGCCCTTTGAGCGTAGTGGAGTGATTTGGCATACTCAAGGTTCTGGTAAATCTCTGACTATGGTGTTTTTGGTTAAAAAGCTACGAGATACAGATGACCTAAAAGATTACAAGATTATCATGGTAAATGATCGCTTGGATTTGGAAGACCAGCTTTCACACACTGTGACCTATACTGGAGAAAACCTGACTCTGATAGAGCATAAACGTGATCTGGATAATCTAAAGAACACCAGTTCAAACTTGAATATGGTGATGTTGCACAAGTTTCTGATCAGTAGTTCAGTATCTGCAAAATCGCTATTGGCGGCGGGGATTGTACCAAAATATGAAGAATTCCCAGAGCTGAACACCAGTGAACGGATACTGCTGCTCATTGACGAAGCACATCAAGACCAGGGTGGCGAGATGGGCGACAATCTTTTTCTGGCTTTTCCGAATGCGGTCAAGATCGCCTTTACCGGGACGCCGCTTCTCACTGAGCGACATAAACAGAAAACTCACGAACGTTTTGGCAGCTTCATCGATGTGTATAAGATGAATGACTCAGTGGCTGATAGAGCTACTGTGGATATTCTTTACATCGGCAGAACCAGCCAAGATATGCTGATTGATGCACAGATGTTTAAGCGTGAATTTGAAGATATGTTCAAAGAACGCAGTGAAGAAGAGCGTTTGGAGATACAAAAACGCTATGGAACAGAGATGGCTTATCTGGAATCCAAAGAGAGAATCCGAGCTATCTCGGAGGATATTATCGAGCACTATACTCAGGAAATCCTCCCAAACGGCTTTAAAGGGCAGGTGGTGGCGAGTTCTATCGTTGCGGCATGCCGGTATAAGTATGAGCTGGAAAACGCGCTAAAACGGCTTATTTCGCTTGAGGAAGCAAAACCTGATGATGAACGGGATGATGAACTGCTGAAACAGATGAAATTCATCAAGATCTGTACTGTTGTCTCGATGATGGATAACAACGAGCCCGGCTATGTGTCCATGGCACGCAGACATGCCCAGGATATGGATGCAGTGGAGAGCTTCAAGAAGGACTTTGATTTTACTAAACCGGAAAGTGGTGTTGCCATCCTCTGCGTTTGCGATAGGCTTTTGATGGGCTTTGATGCACCGATCGAACAGGTGATGTATCTTGATAAAAACCTGAGAGAGCATCGGTTGATGCAAGCTATTGCCAGAGTGAACCGCACAAAGGTGATGAAAAGTGGATTTGTGAAAGAGCATGGTATCCTGGTGGATTATTTTGGAGTGGCATCACATCTGAAGGAAGCACTGGCAATCTTTACCGATACTGATGTGCAAGAGCTTAACGACCTGAGTGCTTACTTCCGAGGCTTGGATCAAGAGATTCCGGTATTAGAATCCCGCTTCAGAAGGCTGATTCAGCTATTTGAAGATAAGGGTATCATCAGAATTGAGGCTTTCCTGCATCAGACCATAGGAGATAATGAAGAGGAATGGGAACTGGTTGAAGACTGTTTGCAACTGGGTGCAGATGTGAGGTTCAGGGCTCAATTCGATACATACCTGAAAGCTTTCTTTGATAGCCTGGAACTGCTGTTTAATGCGGCAATGGCGAGGGATTACTATGTCCCTGCCAAGCGATTAGGCTATCTGATGATGCGCATGAGGAACCGTTATCATGATCCTACAATGGATCTAAAATGGGCAGGTGCTAAGGTGCGGAAATTGATCGATAAATACCTGATCTCTGAGGGGATCAATCCCAAGATTGCTCCTGCCAAGCTGCTTTCCGATGATTTTCCCAAACATGTGCGAGATCATAATAAGACCGGTAAAGCCAAGGCATCAGAGATGGAGCATGCCATCCGCTGGCACATCAAGGTGAATATGGAGAAAGACCCTGCTCTCTATACTGGATTCCATGAGCGGCTGCAAAAGATTCTGGATTCGTATAAGGAGCACTGGGATAGAATCATCGAGGAACTTAACCAATTGAGAGAGGATATTGACAAAGGCAGAACTGATGAAGCAGGTATTGTGGATAGTCCTGTGATGCCATTTCTTGAATTGATGCTGATGGAAGCAGGGATAGCAGTGGACGGCAAGGAAGCAAGTGACGCCGCCAAACTGTCAGAATTCATCTACAGTAGGATCAAAGAATCACTCTCTATACCCAATTTCTGGCAGAAGCCTAATGAGCGCAGACGTTTGGAAGGCGACATACGTGATGAGCTTGAGTATTGCGGGATAGAGCCTCTGCAGGAAGTGGCAGCAAAGTTAACAGCAGAACTGATCAACCTGGCTCATAAAAGAGAGGCAGAGGTGCGTGGTTCATGAGTCTGGAGTACAAGATTGTGGTAAGGCACAGCAACCGCAAGACAGCCTCGATCTACATCGAAAGGGATAGCTCTATTACAGTGATAGTGCCACTTGGAACAAGCGAAGACGAAGTGCAAAACCTGCTAAACAAGAACGAGTATAAGATACACAAATATCAGGCTAAGCGAGCTCTCTTGAACGAGAAAGCAATAAAGCGAGAACTTGTGAATGGGCAGTCCTTCCTGTATCTGGGTAGAAACTATTATCTGCAATTCAGCGATGAAGTTGAAGGTATCCAGTTCAGGGGTAGGCATTTCTATGCTCCTGAAGGTTCTGAAGATAAGCTTAGGGATATGTTCAAAGAGTTCTATCGCTATCGGGGAAAGCTGTTTATAGAGCCAAGGGTGCACCGTTTTGCTCAGATGATGGGAGTTAATGTAGAAGCAGTTTCTGTCATCGATCTAAAGAATAGATGGGCATCATGTTCAGTTAAAAGACCAAAGGTCAATTTCAACTGGAAGATCATGATGGCACCTGTGAGCGTGATAAATTATCTGATCGTGCATGAACTGGCGCACTTCAAGTACAAACGACACAGTAAAGACTTCTGGAATGAGGTAGATAAGATTATCCCTGATTATCAGAAGCAGGTGCAGTGGTTGAAAGAATATGGGGCAGGATTAGATTTGTGACTATATTTGATTTACCGAAGAAATGCATTTAGTTAACGATATTGTAATGAGGCTACCTTAAGCATTAGAAAGATAATGGAGACGTAACATGAGAAATATTATTATGCCGCAACGGTTTGATCTAGTTAGCATTGACAAATGGTGTATTAAATTAGACAGCATCGAGATGGATGAAGAATGTTCTTTCGATTATTCATCTGTGACTTTTTTTGAACCCGCCGGAATGCTTCTTTGTAGTGCTAAGATAAGACAATTTATAGAATTACACCCCAATATTAGATTTAGCAATACAGGTTTTCATCAACATACATATGCTGCAAACATGGGATTCTTTCAAAGTGTTTACCAAGATTACGGTAAATCACCTGGAGAAGCCCCTGGAAATGTAAACTATCTGCCTATCTCAAGAATCAATGTTTCAGAAGTAAGGAGGAGGGCACGTACCGATTCTAAACACATTGTAGATACACTAGAAGAAGAAGCTCAAAGGCTTTCAGTTGTCTTGTCCAGAAATGATTCAATACTTAAGACCTTATTAACATACACTATTAGAGAGTTACTACGAAATGTAGTTGAGCATAGTTTTGCACAGGAGATATGGTATGCTGGTCAATTCTGGCCGACCAAAAATCGCGTTGAAATCGCCATATTAGATGAAGGTATTGGTATTTACGGTAGCCTTAAGAAAAATACTAAATTATGTATTAAAAATAATGAAGATGCGGTTAGAGCATCGATTCTACCTGGGATAACTTCTGTAAGAAGCCCAGATCCCAATGACGACTACGCAAATTCAGGTTATGGATTATATTTGATTCGCCGAATTGCAGTCGATGCAGGAGATTTTGTAATAATATCCAATGATTGCCTACTTGGATCAAATAAGTTAAAGCCGGAAATTATTGGACCTGCGAGTTTTCATGGGACATTAATTCGAGTAAGACTAAACACCCAATCGATACCGTCCCTTAACAAACAGCTACCGATATATATATATGAGGGGGAAAGACTTGCTAAAAAGGTCAGAAAGAACGCCATAGTAACAGCATCTCAGATTTCCAGATTGATAAGTGATGGTTATGAATAATGCTATCCAACGCTATCCATTATTGATAAGAAAGTGATACCAATAGAGATATTAACATGCCAATCGAATACAATAATTTGCTGAGATTAAAAAAAACTCGTGTATGCGAACTGTTTAAGTATTCCAGCGATACCTCGTTTACCACTGATAAGGCCATTAATGAATCTGGGATCATTTTGAAATGCGGATATTTCATTGATAGGCACAATGGAAAAACAGTATATTATCAAACTGAAACTAAATATCTGGTTCGAAAACCGTTAAATATGGATTAAAGAATTTATGGGTACATTAAATGTTTTTCTTAAAAAAATTGAGTTAGTCCTTGCAGATGGTCTGGATATATATGAGCAGCTTCTAATGATTGACTGTGATAAAAACTTGATGGAATATCAGGCTGAATTGGCAGCTTTCAGTATTCCATTTAGCTATTTAATTGAAGATAGTGATTTTAGTATGACTAGATATGAATACGAATACAATCAAATACATGCAAATTCGTTTTTCCATGATTTCCTAATCTACTGGCAAACCAGGCAAAAACAAACAGAGAATCCAGTTTTGAAATTCACGTATGCCAAGTTATTATGGGAATTCAGAAAAGAGCTGAATGGCATTGTGATTGAAGATGTTATGAAAGATATAGTCAGCTCTGCTATTGAGATAAGCAAAGCAAACGCATCAGCAATAAATCTTCACCAAGTAATGACTTATCTGAGTAATGCGTTATATATTGCTATGTGCTCGAAAAATGATAATCTCATAGGTCCTGTGGTAAACCGTATTATGAATTACTGTGGAAGAACTGACTTGATCAATCATAACTGTGTGTGGTTTCCGATATTCTTCCGCATGCTAAAAAACCGAAAAAGGCTTAGTCTTTCAGACTTGGAGATCAATCAGATTGTCGAATTCTTGGAAAGTGTAATGTCTGTGTTGTTTTATCCTCAAGATATCATAAGAATAGCAGAGGTTCTTGCTGCATACTACATGCAGAACAAAGACAGAGAATCTGTGTATAAGATCCTTGATTGGGCTCATGATTGCACAGGTAATACGATCACCTCAGGCATTGTAATGTCAGGCATCTACACTCATTTACATGATTTAGCTCAAAAGTATGCCTACAGAGATTTGGTGACTCGGATCCTCAAAAAAATGGATCACATTGGCCAAATGATTATTGGAGAGATGCAGCTACATAAGATTGAGTACCCAAAAAATGTACAAGATGCAATCAAGTCGTGGCGGAACACCATAAAAGCCAGTATCCCAGAACTAATCAATAATCATGGATTTATTCAAGTATTAATAGATTTATCCTTAATTAAGATTCCCAATATTAGAGACCTTTACACAAATCAAAGAAGACCTCGAACACTCTTCGAATCAATTGGAATCTCCGAATGTTATGTTGACAATGACGGCATACCGATTACTACAAACATGATTCAGATTGATGAGACTGCAAAAATGATTAAGTGGTTTATACATGATTATTTTCGCTTTGAGATCAGTAACTTCACATTCATCATGCATGAGTTATTCTCGCATTATTCAGGTTCAAGGCAAGACATTCTGGAGTTAGTACAAAACTCAACCATCTTAACTGAAGAGACTAAAGAAGTTATCCGCAACGGGATATCAGAGTTTTTCGAAGATAACTATACTGCTGCTGTTCATCTCCTGGTGCCGCAATTTGAGGATATTCTTCGGAATATTATCTCATCTTTAGGCGGTATAATAAGAAAAAAGAATCACTTCACGGGCGGTTATGATCACATTAATCTAGATGAAGCGTTGAATTCCGAGGATATTAAAAGAGTTTTAAATGATTCGACTATTCTTTATATGAAATCAATTCTTTCACATCGACAAGGACTCAATCTACGAAATAATCTCTGCCATGGATTGATCAAAATATGTGATTATAGCACTTCCGTTATAGTAATACAGATAATGTTATTGCTGATTGTTCTCGATATCAACATTAAAACCAATGGAGCTAACGCATGCGATAACCAGCATGTTAAAGTAGGGGATAGTAATGAATAAAACCTTAGAACATGCAACATCTCAAGTCAAGGTGTTTCTTGAAATTAACCTTCCAGTGCTTGACGACAACTGGTGGCGAGACATGGTTCTTGCTGTATTGAACCCAAGGCAAAAGAATATCCTCCTTAAATCAAAAGATACAATCCTTGATAACCTCGATCTTGCTGCCCTACTACGGATATTTGATCAGAATTGGTTCCGTATATCAGCCCATATAGGTTATGAGCCAGAACAGAGACATTATCTTAAAGAAATGATATCTATCCGAAATCGTTGGGCACATCGGAGTTCCACTCCTATTAGCGATGACGATTTATATCGGGATTTTGATACCGTACAAAGGTTCCTCAGAATGATCAATGCGGACAGCAAACTTATCGATGAAATCCAGCAAAAGAAGCAAGAAGTATTCAAGGGAAGTACTCAGAAGGGTGTTCAAGCATCAGATCAAACGCAGTCAGAGGGATTTCATCAAGGGCAGATTGTTCGATTGAAATCTTCCCCGGATAAGCATTTTGCAATAGTAAATATTCTAAGCAGTAAGCCAGAGAACAGGATCGATGTATTTGGAGAAGGTGGGTCTCAAAGTTTCTATGAATCGCAGTTAGAAGCAGTTCCTCAGCGAATACTACACCACATGAATCTAAGTGATTTTAATGCAGCAATTTCAGCACTTCAAATCCGACAACCCAATCTCACTACCCTTTATTCATTAAACTCAGCAAGAATAGATTTTATACCATACCAGTTCAGACCTGTGTTGAAATTCATCAGGTCAGATCGCCCCAGGCTTCTGATTGCAGATAGCGTAGGTGTAGGCAAAACCATTGAAGCGGGGTTGATTCTCAAAGAGCTTCAAGCCCGAAGAGACCTTCAATCTGTATTGATCATCTGTCCCAGACCTTTGGTAGCAGAAAAGAAATGGCTCACCGAAATGAAAAGATTTGATGAGTCATTTCGCCAGTTGGATGGGAAGCAACTAAGGCTCTGTATCGAAGAATGTGATCTGGAAGGTGACTGGCCGCAGGATTATAGACGATCGATCATCCCATATTCATTGCTTGATGAAACCTTACTTCACGGGGAAAACAAACGAGGTAAAAAGAGACTCGGACTTATAGATTTAGACCCCCCGCCACACTTTGATTTGATAATAGTAGATGAAGCACACCATATCAGAAATACCAATACTTATGCAAATCAGATTGTAAGCTATCTATGCAATAATGCGGATGCTGTAGTTTTTCTTACTGCTACTCCCGTGCAAACCAAAAGAGAAGACCTATTTGTTTTACTGAATACACTCCGTCCAGATCTGATCATTGATCGTAACAGTTATCGTACGATGATGGAACCCAATCAGTTTATCACTCAAGCCGTGAAAAGCATAAGGCAAAATAAGCCTGGGTGGCAGGAAGAAGCCATTAATGCCTTAAATAAAATCATTACGACCGAGTGGGGACGCTTGATTGAGCAGAATAATCCTTTGTACAGGTCGGTTCTTGAAGGGTTAAATAAAGACCCAATGACTAATGAACAAAGAGTCAGATTGATATCTCAAGTTGAAGATTTACACACATTATCGGGTGTAATTAACAGAACCAGAAGAAGGGATATTGGTAGTCTGGTCATCAGAAAACCAGAAACCGTGATGGTCAGGTTTACCCCAGAACAGGCTTTGATCCACGATGAAATGCTGAACATACAGCGGAGAATATTGGAACACACGAGTGGTAATATATCTATCAACTTCCTGATGTCTACCATTCGCAGACAAGCAGCAAGTTGCATTTTTGGTCTGCTGCCATTGTTGCAGGATATCCTGAATCGCAGATTGGATGAAGCACTATGGGATGATCTATTCGATTTCATACCTGATGTTGAGGCAATGCAAAGTATAAAGGCTGATGTTAACGCGTTATTAGATCTGGCTTCGCAAGTATCCGGTAATGATCCTAAGCTAGATGCTTTGGTGAGCGTGCTGAAGGAGAAGCAATCTTTATCCAATAAAAAGGTTATGGTTTTCAGCAGTTTCATTCATACTCTAAGGTACCTCTATAAACATATGCAAGGTGCCGGAATTCGGGTAGGGTTCATTTATGGTGGGGTTGATGATGAAGATCGTCTTGAACTGCGCAGAAGATTCCAATTACACAAAGAAGAACCGGACAGCTTGGATGTGATGTTATTCTCTGAAGTGGGATGTGAAGGTCTCGATTACCAGTTCTGTGATACAATGGTCAATTACGATCTTCCATGGAATCCCATGAGGATTGAGCAGAGAATTGGTCGCATTGATCGTAAAGGTCAGATGAGTGAAAAGGTACTGATCTACAACATGGTCACAGAAGGGACAATAGATGAGGACATCCATGACCGATGCTTAACCCGGATCGGAATCTTTGAGCACTCAATCGGTGATTCAGAAGAAATCTTGGGAGAGCTGGCTGTTTCGATCAAAAGTATTGCCGAAAACCTCAAACTCACCGATGAAGAAAGGAATATCAAACTTCAGCAGCTTGCAGACAACAAACTTCGCAAGATGCAGGAAGAAGAAAAACTTGAACAGCAACAGTATGAGCTATTTGGTATCGAAGTTCCCTTGAAACAAATCGAGCAGGACATAATATCAGCAAGTAGTTTTTGGTTATCTCCCAAAATGCTGGAGCATCTGATTGAATCATACTTGAATCAGAGATTTGGCGCAAAGCAAAAATACATCCTTGGGGATAAAGACCCAAAGACCCTGCGCTTATCTCAGGAGGCTCGAAGCTTGTTGCTTACTGACTACAAGGCAAGCAAGCTAAATCCAAATACCGTAGGAAGAACATGGGAAAAATGGCTGAAGGAATCTAACCCTCATTTGAGCATTACATTCAATACTGAGTATGCGAGCCAAGATACTAAGGTGATGTTAATAAACGCCATGCATCCTCTTGTGAAGCAAGCTGCGCACCATATGGATAACTATGATTTCCCTTATACAGCACTACAAGTTACTGATGCGAGTATTCCTTCAGGAGATTATGACTTTGTAATTTATAAATGGGAAACAAGAGGTATCAGAAACGACCTTTCACTCAAGCCAATTTGTTCTGATGCGAAAGTAGGGCATCGACTGATTAACTTGATTGAGAAAGCTGCCGACAGCCAGATTGATTCAGATCCCCCACTAAATCATTGGGATCACCTTGAATCTCGACATTACGAACTATGGAGCGTTGAAAAGCATAAACACATTGATCGAACCATTGAACTTGCAGAGTATAAAAAACAAAGCTTGAAGACCAGCCATCAAGCAATGGTAGCATCAATCACAGACAAATTAGAGAAAGTATCCGATGGAAAGATTATGCGCATGTATCGAGCTCAATTGGCTTCATTGGAGGCCACATACGCAAGGAATATCCAAGCACTTGATATTGCAGTGGAGAAGGCCGATATTGTAACCACTCCTGTAATGTATGGCATCATCAGAGTCACCAAGGAGGTATTGTAGGTGAGCAAGCAGTATGAACACATTAAGAGAATAAGAAACGAGTATGGGTTGAACGATGTAAAGCAAATTGAGTCAAGTCGTACAATTAGGAATTTGCATAATGCAATTAAAAAGCTGGCTAATGACCTCTACAGCAAGGAGACGCATTTTCTCTTGGAACTAGTTCAAAACGCAGAAGACAATGAGTATAGAACAGATGCATGCTTAAGCTTCTGTCTTCTGAAAACTGACCCGACAAATACTGAAGGTTCTGTAGGAGCACTGCTGATACAGAACAACGAAATAGGTTTCGGAATCAATAACATTGAAGCAATATGTGCAGTCGGAGAGTCTACTAAAACCAAGGCAAGCGGCTATATAGGAGAAAAAGGTATAGGTTTCAAGTCAGTATTTAGAATAACCTCAACTCCCCACATCTTTTCAGGAGGATATTGCATCAGATTACCCGAAAAGCTAGAAGGTATAGATCTTGGATACATTGTCCCTGAGTGGGTTGAGCATGTTCCCGATTGTGTAGATAAGGAGCAGACAAGCATTATCCTTCCACTGGATAAAAGTGATGAGTTTAATTTTCAGAAGATAAGAGATATGATTTGTCAGTTCACTCCGGAGACAATTCTATTTTTAAAGAAAGTCACAAATTTATCCTTGTATGTTGAAGATGATTATTTATTAGACGTTGTAAAGAAGCAACTTGATATAAATGAACTGTCCATTACGGCAATTGGTAATGACAAGGGAAAAGAGATCTGCACTACTACTAGGTATTTATTCCACGAAAAAGCATTCGCAAAACCTGTTGATCTCGATGTAAAGGAAAGGCAGTCAGTAAGTCATAGTACGATATCGTTGGCTTTCCCTTTACATGATAACCCTGAGCCTGGAGCACTATATGCATATTTACCTGTGCTCGATAATACCGGGTTCCCATTTATAATAAACGCTGACTTGCTTTTAACCAGCTCAAGAGTCGAAGTGCATCAGAATAATAAATGGAATCTATGGCTGAGGGATCAAATAACAAACCTCATATTTTCAGCAATTACCAATTTGGTTCGCAACAAAAAATACAAATACAAGATGCTTAATTTTGTGCCTCTTTCTGCAAACCATAATTTCCTAATCCCAATCATCGATCCAGTGATATCATCATTAAAGAATGCCCCCATTGTTGCTACAGAGCCCGACAACAAACTATGCAAACCTGAAGAAGCGAGTACAACTGTTGCTTTCCGGAAATTGCTAAAATCAAAAGGGTTTCCAAAGCCATTATTGTCTCATCGAATAGTAAAAAATGAACTTCAATTGCAAACACGCAAAGCAGTTTGGGAAATCTTGGGTGTTGAGAGTATTAATAAAGAAACCGTGATTGAGTGTTTAAAAGACAGAAACTGGATATCAAAACAGAATCTTCAATGGATTCTACTATGTTATGAATACCTTAGAAAGAGTAGCTTTGAAAAAGGGTCACTTCTTAAATGCCCAATCGTACCCGTTAAGAATAAGAATGGAGCATTATATTCGTGTGACGGCGATCAGCCTATATATTTTGAATGCACCCCAGAGGACGAGAAAACCCTCGCACTACGACCTCCCTGTGTGGATAAACGTGTTTCATTCCTAAATAAAAAATTCTTCAAACTTATCAAAGACGATTCAGAGCTTAGGGACTGGATGACCAAGCATCTGGCGGTTTATCCCTTTTCTATAGGCAACTACTCTTATGATGTTCTATACTGGCTTATTGAAAATCATTTTAACTTGTCTGATCAAGAACTCGTGATTGTATCTGCATTTATTGTCATGAATAAAAACAAGGAAACGGAGTTGACTGAACTACCAATTTTACTTAACAATGGAGAGAGGATTACCCTAGGTGATGTTATAGAGAAGCATGGTAGGCAATTAGTTGTTCCAATTAGCTATGACATTGAAACTGGTTGGCAGAATATATTTAGGGACGAATCTGAACGTGATCACCTTTATGTTTTATCGGAAGCATATCTTGATCTATCGAAAGAAGTAACCAAATTATTGTTTAGCGCTTATAGGGCTACGGAGAGCCCTTTTTTAAAGGAAGAGCAGCTTACATCATTGTATATAGATGAAGGATTCTACACGTATAGTCTAAAATCAGGATTTGATTTAAGCGAAAATGAAAGTAAAGAGGTATCAAAAGCAGCTTACAACTCCACAGGCAACAAGAGATACATGGTTGAATTGGTGCGGAAGAAATCGCTCTCAATAATAACTGAACCGTTAACCGAGAAGGTTCAGAGATCACTTATCAAATGGTTATCGGGACTGGGCAAATATGCTGCAATCCACCGAGTATATATTGAAGGGCTATTCAAATCAGAAGTAAGGTATTGGTACAGGAGATCCCAACACACAAGCTTTGACTCTGATGTTTTAGTATATCTCAAGGAATCCAAATGGCTCAACTCAACGATGGGGTATTGCGTACCTCGAGAGGCTTTCATAAAGAATGATAAAATCATAGAGATACTTGCTGATTCTGTTCCATACGTTACTGACGAATTACCGATTAATATACTTAATTTGCTAAGTGTGAATTCAGAATTAGGGACTACTTATCTTATAGAATTACTGATGCATCACTCAGAAATGTGCTCTGGCACCAAGTATTTTGCAGAAAAGGTTTATCACACTTTAAGATCAAGATTTGATACAGGGAATAGCTGGACAACTAACCAACAAATATCGATTCTAAAAGATGGGAAAAGCATCTTAGCAAGAATAAGCGAAGATAATAGAACAGAGTGGGCTTATCCCGCTGAATGCATCTGGATGGACAGAAGTAATATATTTAATAAAAGATTTATATATCTCAGCACACTTTACCCTAAGCTAAAAGATTTTTTTGTTTCTCATCTTGACGTGCATGAGGATGTAATGGACGAGCATTTCGGAAGGCTATGGCTCAACATCCAAGAATTGCCAAGAGAAAACCATAACAAAATTGTAGAGTCAATGAGCATGATATATGAGCGAATTAGTGTAGTCATCAAATCGGGCTTGATAAATCACGATTGGTTGAAGCAGCTAAAACAGAATGCTAGAATTTATACAGAAAGGGGAATGTTTGAGAAGCCCAGTAACGTGTTTATCCCCAATGATGGCAAACTTAAAAAGATATTCGATAACAATGTTGAGTTTACATGGCTCCCAGAAAACACAAGCTATAATCAATGGTCTCGGCTGTTTGGTTTCTTTGGGGTGCGAATGTTAAAGAACTCCGTGGTGGTGACACTTGATAACTCACTGGTTGATGAAGAAGCTAAGGAAAACAGATTTCTTACATTTTCGTGCAAATTGCTAATAGCAATGTGGTTAAAAGAGAAAAAAGAAAACTTGTATAGGAACCTTCTGGACAATGGAGTCATTGGACAACTCATCACTACTAAGGAGTACTCAGCAGCTGAGATTAAACTCACATACGAATTAGAATCTCATAGAGTATCTGAGAATAGTGAGTGCTTCTGGGATTCCGAAGAAAACAGTCTACTTCTTACAGTAAAAGCCTATAAAAGGACTATTGCCGACTCGATCTCAAGAGAATTATGTAACAACAGCTTTTCTGGTGAGCTAAAAAGTTGGATTGAGTCGAAACTTGGTTACTCAAGAACAGAGTTTCAAGCAGTGATAACCGAGGAAAACTGGCAGATACCCGAAGAGCTAAAGGCGTTTATGGATAATCAAGAAACCATTCTTGATAACTCAGTTCATGAAGAATCACCGACTGAGAAAACCAGGAGATCGCATGACGAGGATGTTATTAACGAAGATACAAATCCTCGTGATGATAAAAACGACAATGGTAGCTATGCTCCGAATGACAAGTTTGAGGAAGACGATAGTTCATTTTCTTCAGAACATGAACAGCAGGGATCAAGTAGCCAAGAATCAAAATCACGAGATTCTTCAGGTTATAAAACTGGGGAAGCTTCAGAAAGCATGACCAATTCAAGTGAACGATCTGATTTCGAAAAGGAAAGTGAAGACGAGACGGAACCAAAACAGAGCTTTGCAGAAGAGCTGTTCTCTGGCTTCAATACTAAGGATCAACCGATTCAGGAAGATGAATGGAATGAAGATAGTGGCTACTCCAACGATTCCCAAGGTCGCTATGAAAAAGAATACGATAGGGCGAGCGATAAGCACACAAACAGCCGTGCTCAAAAAGATAGATATAGAGAAGTTAGAAGAAGAATACTTGATGGACCCGATCCGCTTGTGAGAGAATCTTTGTACAGATGGTACTCAGGAAAATGCCAGATATGTGGATCAACGTTTATTCAGAAGAATGGAAAAGCGTTCTATATTTCTCATTTCTTAGTTCCTAGAAGGGTATCAGATAGTGCTGATATGACAGGCAATTCAATTTGCTTGTGTGCAGATCACTTTGCTCAAATGGTCTATGGTAGAATAAAAAGCCCAGATTTAATACAACAACTTGAGAGCATTGATCCAGCAAATGAAAGCTTTGAATTAGAACTTGAGATTAATGATGAGAATTTTACAATTAGTTATAACCAGCAACATGCTATAGCCCTTAAGGCATTCTATGAGACGACGAAAAATGATGCTCAGTAGTATAGAGTGTTAACATCATGCTTGTTTATAGCTGCATCATTCAAGCAATCTATACCCCCCAATCATATTCAAACTCCTCAGCTGCCCCAATATACATTTCTGGATTTTTCTGCCGATCTTGGGCACATTTTGACGGGATATGACCACATAGGTGTACTGCCTTAGATCAACTACCTCTATTGATGCTAGTGCTTCCAGATAGATATAGACCCACTGTCTTGACTTCCCAATGGCTTGGGCAATCTCTCGGATAGATTTGTAACTGCCTTGTTCAAGAATATCAAGAAGCCTATGGGCATCTACTATACTGAAAGTCCATCCTTTATAATGCTGATAACCGATCCTGGCTTGATAGCGATTGGCTCGGACATAGATAGGTGGGCTATCTTCTATTTGTTTGATTGCTTGGCTTTGGAGCAGCCCTGGTAGTTGTGTTTCTATGACATCAAGACTAATACAGGTCATCTGAGCAATAGCCTCCGCATTGAAAGGTCTATCATACTGACTGATGAAGTTGATAATCAGTTCTTTATCCGTCATGGCTGCCTCAATCGTCCAAATCGGCTTGGGATACTATTTCAAGATTCTTGTATCTGCCTATCTCTTCCACTGAGCGGATCAGTTTCATAGCTTTTCTGACGTTACCGCAGGAGTGGAAGTGGACATATTCAACAATATCCGGATGGAACTTGATCTCTAAGACTTCACTACATAACTGGGCTATGTCCTTCTTGGGCAGATCTTGGAACTCATAGAAGAAGTTGCATCTATCGAAGTAATACTCATTGATTTGATTCAGTTTGTCCTTGGCATTCTGCATCCCGACCAGGATGACTATCGCTGTCGTCTCATCCACTATATCTCTGATCGCACCTAAGAGCTGCGGATGCCGGAAGGCATAGTCTATCTCATCTACCACGATGATTGTATCTGGATGATCTTCCAGAAGCGTTAAACACATTACAAAGAGGTCATTGGCTGTTCCGTAGGGGATATACTCTCCCATGCCAAACCTCTTGTATAAGGCTAAGAGTAGCTTGGAGGCGAACGCCTTGGGGGTAGTGGTTGCCTCCAGCCTAAGGTAAAGATAACCCTGACTGAAGGCTATCCGGCTGGCATAGGTGGTCTTGCCCAACCCCGGCCTCCCATACAAGAGCCCCAGCCCAACCATCTCCAGCTTAGGTCGAGTCTGCAGGTATTCAATGCATCTATCGGCAGCGATAACGTTCTGTGTTCTGACAAGTTTTCCCTGTTTCATGACCGCCTCCTAATCGAGTATTCCGATGCGCT
>Ga0265293_10002562_pt1 | contig 35934 bp, 24 predicted proteins | sample Munlanlewell138R_FD_192505 | JGI IMG/M metagenome (GOLD analysis project Ga0265293, IMG submission 192505) | Leachate microbial communities from a municipal landfill in Southern Ontario, Canada - Leachate well 138R | ecosystem: Engineered > Solid waste > Landfill > Unclassified | place: Canada... | reverse complement strand
TCCACATACGGATTTATAACATCCATATCAAGCTTGTAGTGAGATTTTATCTTCTCATACACAGCTATAGCCGAGCCGCCTAATGCATCTGCCGCAATCTTGAGATTTGATTTTTGAATAGAGTTCATATCTACAATTTCACCAAGTGCCTCAACATATGGTGTTATAAAGTCAAACTCACTTAAAAACTTAGATGAGAGAGCCTCATCATAACTAACTATTTTTACGTCTTTGAGACTGTTTTTTAGTATCTCATTTGCACGCTTTTCTATAAGCGAAGTCACATCTGTATCAGCTGGTCCGCCATTTGGTGGATTATACTTAAAGCCTCCATCTGCTGGGGGATTATGAGATGGTGTTATAACAATTCCATCAGCTTTTTTTTCGCTTTTTTTGTTATGCTCTAAGATAGCAAAAGAGACAAGTGGCGTAGGTGTATAGTTATCATCTTTTGATATAGCTGCATAGACTCCATTTGCAACACAAACTCTCATAACTGTCATTTGTGCAACGGTGGAGAGAGCATGTGTATCTTTTGCTACAAAAATTATGCCATCATAGCCCATCTTCTTTTTAAACTCACAAACCGCCTGAGTAATTGCCATAACATGAGCCTCATTAAAACTCTTAACTAAAGCATTTCCACGATGACCAGAAGTTCCAAAAGCAACACGCTCTGCCTCTATATCGGCATCTATACTCAGTTCATAGTAAGAACCAATAAGCTGTGCGACATCTATAAGTTCACTTTTTGGAGCTACTCTGCCCGCCAAAGAATTTGTCATTTTAGTCTCCTCTTAATAATCTTGCACAGTATTCTGGCTCAACACTGTTTATAAACATTCCAGTAGAAATCTCAAAACCACCTGACCTGTAGATTCTAGGTGTTATTTTTATGGTAAAACGGTAGTTTTTATCAATATATGGCATGTATTTTTCAGTCTCAAAGTTTAAATTTAATGGCGCTAAATCAAAGAATAAATTATAGTCAAAAACTCCAAGTTGCTTATTTAATTTTTTAAATGTCATTTTTATGATATTTGCTAAGTCTATAAGATCCTCTCTAGAGCATCTGTTTAGGCTAGATATGTTTTTAGTTGGAGCTATCATAACTTCAAATGGATACTCACTTGCATAGGGACAAAAAGAGACAAAGTTTCCAACTATATATAAAACTCTTTTCTTTGCCTTAATCTCATTATGAACTATATCTTCTATCTTTCCTCGACCATGGCGGAAGTAATATTCTATATTTCTATTTAAAAAAGCTAATTGCTTTTTAGGCATAATAGGTAGAGCTAACAACTGAGTATGAGGATGATCTTGCGTAGCCCCAGCATTTCGTCCAAAATTTTTAAAGATGCTTAGATGTATAAGTCTTTTGTCATTTTTTAAATCTTCTATCCTTAAAATCATTGTTCTTAGCCAATTTTCAACATCAAAAACACTCAAATCATTAATGTCACAATCATGACAAGGAGAGTCTATTAAGATTTCATGAGCACCTACACCTGTTTTAAACTCAAACACTCCATCCCTTTGAGATTTATCTTCAAGCTCAACTTGAACAGCTTTATAAAGATTTGGAACTACTCTTGTTTTCCACATACCTTTGTTAGGTTCATTATATCTTAGAGCATAGACTTCATTTGGGGTCATATGTTCATTACCCTCACAAAATGGACAATTAACTTTAGAACCCTTCTCTCTATCGTAACTCTGTAAATTAGGTCTATGTAATCTTTCTGGCGCGATAATTACATATTTATTATTAATCGTATCTAATCTTATCTCAGACATCACTCACCTCTACTGCAACTTTTAAACTTAAGTTTGATTCATATGGAGTTGTAAATATAAAAGATATCCCTTGTGCTACTCTGTCAAAACCGCTCTCACTTTGAGACACTGTATTTAATACATATCCATACATATCACACCTCTTATTTGTTGTGATTTTTATGATTCTCTCTGTAAAATCATCTACAATAAGCAACTCATCACGATCAATCTCACTAAAGCCATCACCAATAGTTTTAGAATTAAAAGTCACTTTATATGGATGTGCAAAGTGAAAATTAAATTCCATTGCATAAAAGAGTTTTTGCGTATACTCACTTTGGATTTCTAAATTTAGCTCCACTCTATTTTTATCAAAAGCATACTCTTTTGTTAAGCTTGTTGGATATGATCTATCTAGATACAATCCACCATCTCTTATAAAAATATTCTCATTTTTTGCTTTTGTAAAAGTTTGATTTGCAAAGTCTCCAACCTCTCTAAAGGAGAGATTTTTAAAATTATCTAAGCAAAAACCTTCAAAACTAAAATGATCTATAAATGAATATTTTGGATGCCAATCATATATAAGTTCATCTTTTAAACTCTCATCTATAACCGCTGAGTCACTATGTATAGTCTCTATCTCATCTTCACTATTTTGCTCTATTGTCTCTACTTTTTTTGGATTTAAAATTTTCTCATGATAAGCCTCTTCCCTTCTCATAAGTGTGTTTTGCCAATTAAAAAGAGTATCTAAAGAGCCAAATTCAATCATTTGAGCGCCATGTTTTGTTGAAAGTACTACACTTAGATTTTGGGTCAAAACTTTAAGTTCATCATATCCATCTTTATCTATATCTAAAACTTCATATGTTGTGTGATTTTTAGCTCTTGTTTTTTCTATCTCAAGAAGATATCTGTAAGCATTATCTCTTAGGTTTGGAAGATAAAGACCTCCAAAAACACCATGCCAAAAGACATCATTTGTTTGTAGTTTATATAGCGATTTTAAAGTATCTTTATCAAAATTATCTTGATTTAAACTAAGGTTTAACATTCTTTTATGAAGATAGTTACTCTCCAAATATTTTATAAAAAAATTCTTCCATGTACCACCTTTTACAAAGGCAACTGCCATATCATTAAAATATTTATCTCCAAGAGATTGTTTTAAACGCTCTAGTGCCATAGTTTGCTTTGGCATTAGACTCCACTCTCCCATCTCAAAATACGAGGTATTGTTCAAATAAGCTAAACCTAGAGAACGATTTTCTCTCATATAATCACTATAATGCTCTGTTTTAATCTGCTTATGTTCTATCACAGCTTCCACAAACTTCTCTAACCATTTTTTCTTATATACCCATTTATGAGTTTTTGGCCATAAACCAAATTTTTCTGCATCGTCAAATATTATGGCTGCAGAGTTTTCGTTTTGTGAACATTTGAGTATTGTCTCGATGGAGCGCTCAACGCTGAAAAATGGCAAGGCATATCTCAAAGATTGCGCAATTGGAAATAAACCAATCTCGACTCCACTCTCTTCAGTCTTATAATATCCGTCCATTTTATTAGCACAAAAACCACTACTTAAAAAGTGGTAATCATCTACCATTACAAACTCATTTCCACAAGCCGCTATATCTGTTATGATTGAAGATTCCCAAACTCTCTCAGTGAGCCATAGCCCTTTTGGGCTTACGCCTAGATGCTTCTTTATATATTTATTTAGTTTTTTTATCTGTGCTTGGCGATCATTTGAGGGGATTGAACTAAGAACTGGTTCATAGTAGCCTGCACTTATCCACTCTATAGAGCCACTATCAGTTAATGTTTTCATATTTTTAAATATATCAGGGCTGTTTTTTCTTATTCTATCAAGCAGCCAACCGCTGCAGTGAACACTGAATTTAAAATCAGGGTAGTTAATCATTGTCTCAAAAAAAGGTTTATAACAAAGCTCTATAGCTTCATCGACAGCCTCCCTAAAATTATCAACTGGTTGATGCATATGCACACCAAATAACAAAGACACTTTACGCATTATTTTTCCTTATACATACCAGTTTTTACTATAATCGTCATCTAAATCAATTTTAAGTTCGCCAAAACCAGGAAGAGATTGGATAATCTTTCCATTTTGTTCAACCTCAAAGATTATAGATATTGAATCAGTATCTATTAACTTTTTATCTATACTTATCTCAAACACATCTTCAAATGCCACTTCAACTTCGATTGGCCCTATAAATGTTTTTTGCGATATTAAAGGTAGTTTTGACTTGATATTTAAAGGTTCAATAGTTATATGAACAAAGTCATCGCTGCTTAATATCTTCCTTTTAGCTAGAAATGAAACATATACATTTTTACTATCTTGACCATATAATATTTTTCTTATTGGTCCTCTTTGTCTATCCATAGTTGAAAATAACTTACTCTCATCAATAACACCACAGCCAATCCATTCAAAAAATGAGTCATGTTTTCCGTTCATATGTGGGGATATATTAGACTGTGGTTTTAACCAAAAGTCCACAACACTCTTCTCTTCTAAAATTGGTATAAAGATATCTGTCGGAGCCTTAAGATTCATTAACTCATAAATTTCAATCAGGTGATTTCTAAATAACTCATCAAACTCTACACCAAAGTCTGTATAGTGGTCATCTCCATACCACCAAAACCAATCTGAACACTCTGCAGCTAAAAAATGTTCACTTATCTTAGCTTTAATCTCATCACTCAAACCATCTTTATGTCTTTGATAATCTCTTTTTGTAATGTAAATAAGTTCCCAAGCTCTAGTTTTTTCATTGTGACCAACCCAAGTATTAAACTCACCATTAATCCAACTCCCAGGAGCTAGGTTTTGTAATTTTACTTTGTCTAACTCATAGACTTCATCCATAGTTAAAGTCTTGCACCAAGAGAGATGACCTAGTTTACTATAGAGCGCATCAAAAAAATCAAAGCCATTATTTTTATAAAATTCCCATGCATTTTCACCATCTAAAATAACAAAAACTGTACCTTTATTGTTATTGTGTTCTATTTTTTGAAGCTCACTTACAAAATTGTTTGCGGCAGATTCGGCATCTTGATGTCTATATGAAAAACCAATCAAATCACTTAAATAGTGGTCTCTAAATCCGATACACATATCATTATATTCATATGCTTTATAGAGATTATCTCTGTTGCGAGAATTTATGGATTTAAACAGTATCTCTTCATCCGTCGCTATCCATTTGATATTGTGCTCACTTAGAAGTGCCACAGTTTTTTCATCTACTGAACCCTCTGCAGGCCAAAATCCATTTGGTACGAACCCAAAAGTTTCCTCAAATAGCTCTTTTGATTTTACTACCTGCAACGATGCATCATCTGCTAGCGTCATATAATCTTTTGGAATATTTGTACTAGGATTTGCATAGATTGCATTTTTCATATCTAAGAGTAGTGGCAATATAGGATGATTCAAAGGCGTTGTAGATATGCTAATAACACCCTCACTGTGTAGTTTAGAGTAGTAATCAAAGATGCTAGATACAAATCCTGAGAGCTCTGTTAAAAGCAAAGCCTTATCTTCATAATCATAGTCTCTACTCTTTTGAATCAGATGCTTTACAACTTGAGAATTTTGTCTTAAGTAGATACCACACCAAGAGAGCATAAAAAGTACTTCAATATCTAAAAGTTCATTATTATTAAAATGCTCTCTATAATACAACTCTTTATATCTTGGAAACTCTTTAACCATAGTATCGTATTGCGTACTTTTACAGATTTTTAAAATCCAAGCTCTTGATTTTTCATCTAAAAGAGTTGGATCGCTAAGCCAAAGAGCTAAAAACTTATCATGCTCATCTGCCCTGCGATAGTAGAGCTTAAGCTGTGATATAAGTGGAGAAGTTATATTAAAAGTAGCTTTTAAACCCTTATGTCTATAAAGCATCCAAGGCATATCATAATAATCTTTTATTGCATGCAGAAAAACCCATGGCATCTGCATAATACCGTTAGCATCCCGATAGTCAGGTTGATGCATGTGCCATATAAAACTAAGATTCAAATTTCATCCTTTATTCTTTTGACCATTTTGAAATTTTATCACTATATTTTTCATAAATTGCGTCACCAGAGTCATCATCTTTTGCTTGGATATAGATATTTAGATGATTATTATATTGATCTGGAATCATTAAAATCCAGTCTGTTTCGTTTTCCCAAATTTTAACACCATCATCAGTGGATGATTTTTTATCTTTTGCATCTTCGAGGAACTTTCTCATCATCTTACCTTTAAGTGATTGGTCACAATCAATCTTAAAAGTTTTATAATAGAACTCCTCTATAGATTCAGCAAGCTTAGAGAGTTTAACTTTATGGCAACTTATAAGCTCCATTATCTTTAGGGTTGAGTATATCGCATCTCGGGTATAACTAAACTCAGTAAAAGCAAAGTTCCCATCAACGGTAGCAATGAGGTCATATTTCATAAGCTCTTTTGGTTTAAAATCTGAGTATTTACCACGCTCTATCTCAAGGTTTGCAAAGTACTTTATATCTGGTGCCCAAGTCGGCAAAAAGACTCTTTTTTTCTCACCAACAACAGATAGGTTTAGAAGTTCTAGCACGCTATAGAGTAGCTCTACCTTACTTAAGAGTTTTCCCTCTTCTGTTATCAAACTTAGTGTTTTAGCATTTTGATGAATGAGCACTCCCATATCGTAACCCAAGCTTTTTACAATTGCAGATGTATTTGCTATACTATTTTTTTCTAAAAGTGCAATGTTAGCTAGTTTATGCTCATCATAATATGTGTTTAAAACTATATTTTCTACACCTAAGGAGTTTAAGATTGATGGCATTATATCAGATATGATACCGTGCATCAAATCCACTACTACCTTAAAAGTACCACATTTTATGATGCCGTTGTTGATTTTACTCTCTATAGCATTTTTATATTTGTGACACTCTTCATGGTGAGTTGTTTCAAAGATAGTACCAATTTGAGAATAATCTACTCTACGAAATTTTTCTGTAAAAAATGCTTTTTCTATAGCGTTTGATGAACTTGTACTTATCTTCATTCCATTTTCATTAAAGAGAGTGATTTCAGAACCGAGTGTGTCTATAGTACATCTTTTAAAGTTAGCTCCACCAACTATAGAGTCATTGTTGACAATTTCATGTCTTATTACAGGTTGTGGAGAACCTTTTATATCAATAACATTTACACCAGAAGCCAACAATCCTCCTAAAAACGCTCGTTTGAGCATACGAGAGCTTTTATCGTGGTCTCTACCTACTATGATATTAGAACCTATTGGATACTGCGAAGCAAAGGCTTCAGCTAATTTGGTAACCATCTCACAAGAGAGCTCTACATTACTCTTACCAGAGACACTTCCATCTTCAAATATCGAATTTTTGTATTTGTTACCTAGGACAAGATTATTACTAACTATTGAAGCTGGTTCAATCTTTTTATCAGGCCAAATCACAACATCTTGCTGAAATGTTGTTAGCTCTCCAACTTCACAACCCTCAGACAAAATCAAGCCAGCTTTTGCCGTTACATTTATACCTATCTCATTATTATTACAAATAATACAATTATCTAGTTTTGCGCCTCTTCCAACAGTGATATTTTCCCAAAATACACTATTTCTGATTTTACAAGCTGACTTAATAACTACACTATCGCCGATAATTACATTATTTAATTTTACATTTTTACCTATTTTTACATTTTTACCTAAAAGCACTGTACCTGTAATCTCAACAGATTTATCAAGCTCATATCCCTCATCGCTATATAAGACTCCATCGTAATACTCTTGTCGCTTACCATGGATGTTAAAATTGACTTTATGGTTTAATATATCATCATAAACTTCTCTATAGCTCTCAGGATTTCCAACATCTCTCCAATAGCCTTCTAAATTACACGCCATCAAATCTATATTTTTTTTCATAAGTAGAGGAAACAGATCTTTAGCAAAGTCAAAGTTTTCATTTTGTGGAATATGTTCTAATATTTCAGGCTCTATAATATAGATGCCTGTATTTATCGTATCGCTAAAGACTTCTCCCCAGCTTGGTTTTTCCAAAAATTTCTCAATTACACTATCTTTATTTGCGATAACTACACCAAACTGTAGAGGGTTCTCAACTGATGTTAAACCTATAGAGAGCTTAGAATTTTTCTTTTTATGAAAATCAAATAGTTTTTTAAAATCAAAATCTGTAACTAAATCACCACTAATAATTATAAAATTATCATCACCTATATGCTCTTGCGCTAATTTTACAGCTCCAGCAGTACCATAATCTCCATCGGGAACTACATATGTTATTTTAATCCCAAAATCGCTGCCATCTTTAAAATAATCTTGAATAATTTCTGGCTTAAAATAGAGAAGAACTATAAACTCTTTAATGCCTAAATCTTTGAGCATCATCATCGTATGCTCCATCATAGGTCTATTCATTATTGGTAACATCGGTTTTGGTCTTGAGTGTGTTAATGGTTGGATTCTAGTGCCAAATCCACCTGCCATTACTACTGCTTTCATATTTAAGCTCCTAAAGTTTATTTATTTTATAGTTTTAAAAGTGAGTTTTTTGATCCAAAGGGTGACTCTACAGTTTCCACTTCAGATTCAAAAATCCAGATATTGTTAACCTTATAACCAAACTCATAAGATGCATCACACTTTAGGATCTTAGTTAAATAATGCTCGCCATTTTTTTTTACTTTCATCTTTTCATCTTGCCACTCATTCCATTCTCCACACAAAAAAATTTCGCATTCTGACTCTGGTACAAATGAAAATGTAACCCATGCCTTATCGCCTTTTTTAGTAATCTTTAACATAGCTTCCTCCTACATAAATTTAATCTTATAAAAATATATAATATTATTTTATCATATATACTTTAAGCAATACTTTTTAGATATAGTAAAATTACTATTTCTTATTGAACTACTCTATCAAGATTTTTAAATCCTGGTAATATTTTTCCCTCTAAAAGCTCCAAAGAAGCTCCACCACCAGTAGAAATAAAACTAAAATTATCAGCTTCTTTGCACTTATCTACTGCATCTGCTGTATCACCACCGCCTACAATAGTATAAGCATAACAATCAGCAATAGCACTAGCTAGTTTAAATGTTCCTTTGGAAAATTTATCTATCTCGTAAATTCCCATCGGTCCATTCCAGATGATGGTATTTGAAAGCTCAACTGCTTGGCTAAAGAGTTTTAGAGTAGCAGGTCCTATATCTACAGCCATATAGCCCTCTAAAATATCTTGTGCTGGCACGATTTTTACATCTATTGGTTTTTCAATCGAGTCTGTTGTTACAAGATCTACTGGAAGATAGACTTTTACACCAGCTTTTTTTGCCTCTTCTAAAACATCTGCTGCAGTTTTTACAAAATCTTCTTCATAGAGAGAATTTTTCATATCGTAGCCCAAAGCTTTTAAAAATGTGTTGCTCATCGCTCCACCTATTATAAGCTTGTCAACTTTTTGTAAAACTGTCTCAAGTAAAGTTATCTTAGATGATATCTTTGCACCGCCTATTACTAGTGCGATGGGGCGAACTGGTTCTTCAAGCGCTTTTGAAAAAGCTTCTATCTCTCTCATCATTAAAAAACCAGCTACTTTTGTATCCATAAACTCTGTAATGCCATAAGTTGAAGCGTGTTCACGGTGAGATGTTCCAAATGCATCATTTACATATACATCACAAAGTGAGGCTAGTTTTTTTGAGAGTTCTTTATCATTTTGCTTCTCACCCTCATGAAATCTTATATTTTCTAGTAAAAAAACCTCTTGCGAAGAAGATGCCAAGACTATATCTTGAGATCTATCTAAATCCCCAATAAACTCCACTCTTCGCTCTAGAAGCCTCTCTAACCTTTTTCTAATATTGATAAGACTATATTTTTCATAAAATGTGCCTTTAGGGCGGCCAAAATGCGTCACCAATACGATTGATTTAGCATTATGATCTATGCAGTAATTTATAGTAGGTAGTGCTAAACGGATTCTTCTATCATCCGAGATATTATTGTGTGAATCAACAGGGACATTAAAATCTACTCTTATTAAAACCCGTTTACCTTCGACATCTATATCTTTTAAGCCTTTAACTCCACTCATATATCTAATATTAGAAGTCATCTATTCTTCTTCTTGTTCATAGTCAAACATCTCTACATAGTACTCATCTGCCATTCTTCCTGAATGAAACTCTTGTTCTATCTCGCCCATAGCATTTTTCATAATCTCTATCCATCTCTTAGGATTATCATAATATGTTGGAATAATAGTATTTTCTAAAATATCCATCATACTTTTATTGTCTAACCTATCTTGCTCTTCTATACTTAATCTATAATCCACTTCAGGTATTGTAAATGCATTTCTACCATCTCTTGCAAACTCAGGATGCCATCCATCGTTTACAGAAAAATGTATGGAACCATTCATACTAGCTGACATACCACTAGTACCACTCGCTTCTCTTGTTATTCTAGGAGTATTTAGCCAAACATCACTTCCGCGCTTTAATAGTCTCGATAGTGAGAGCTCATAACCAACAAGTACAGCAATGTTTTTATACTTATGGCTAATTTTAATTAACTCATTAAAGATATTTACAGCACCAAAGTCTGTTGGGTATGGTTTTCCAGCCCATATTATCTGAATAGGTCTTCTCTCATTTGTTATGAGTTTTACAAATCTTTCATAATCATATTTTAGTAGCCCAGGTCGCTTATACTCTGCAAATCTTCTAGCCCAAACAATAGTTAAAACTTCTGGGTCAAACATTTTTCCAGTCTGATCTGCTACCTCCTCAAAAAGGATCTTTTTAAGGTGTTTCTTTCTTGCATCAACCTGATAATCTTCATGCTCATCCATTGCACGAATAAGTGTCTTATCTGTCCAGTATTTTTTGTCTTGAGAGTTTGTGATAGAGATAATCTCACACTTTCCATCAACATTTTTCCACATCTCATTTGAAACAGCACCATGTATTTTAGAGACGCCATTTGATCTCTTAACACTTCTTAGAGCTGCGACTGTGAGACTAAAGTTATCATCATACTCATATCCAGATATCTTTCTCACAGTCCCAAGGTCAAGACCAGCAAAAAATCCCATCTCATGTAGTAAGTGTATATTGTGAATCTCATTTCCTGCAGCCTCTGGAGTATGGGTAGTAAAAACAACATGCTTTTTAAGCTCACTCATATCGTTAAAACGATGATAAAGCTCATAGACTAAAGGTAGAGAGTGCCCCTCATTCATATGATAAATATCTATATTTTGCTTCATTGCTTCTAAGATTTTAACACCACCAATTCCCAAAACAATCTCTTGAGCGATTCTTGTTCTCTCATTTCCCTCATAGAGTTTATGCGTAATCGTTCTTGATAAAAAGTCATTCTCATCTGTATCAGTTGTTAAAAAGATCATAGGAGCTGTTCCAAAAACCTCAGGATGCAAGAAGAAAGCTTTTATCACTACATCTTTATTGTTGATTCTTACAGTAGCCTTTGCTGGAAGCTCTTCTAAAAAGTAGTAAAATTTTCTAGTGTATTTTGGATTTAGTGTACGATCTTCATTTCGTTCTTGATCATAATAACCAAAGCTCCACAATATCCCAACACCAATCATATTTTGCTTTAAATCATAAGCAGAACGCATATGCGAACCTGCCAAAAAGCCTAAACCACCTGAGTATATTTTAAGTGCTTGGTCTATAGCGAACTCCATAGAGAAGTATGCAACTGAGGTCGAATATTTTTCTTTTATGTGATAGTTTTGTAATTTCATATTAATTACTCCCTAGATTTTTATATAGTATTTCTTTACCAAGTTCTACACCTGGCTGATTGTAAGTATTTATATTGAGTGCATGACCAACTAATGAAGTTAGTAGCTCATAGTACATTATCATAGCACCTATATTTTCCCCGCTAATCTCATCTAGTGTAATTAGGTCAGTAGTGATGCCTGATTCCATTACACTCTGCATTGTAGCTTTGCATTGCTCATTTATTAATCTATTGAAGCGCTGCTTATTGATAAAGTCAGTCTGCTCTATCGCGTGAAGTGAAATATCTGGTATCTCTAAAGGATTTTTAAAATCACTTATATTGATAAAGGTTACACTTTTATCTTTAGGCCCTTGAATTATAAGTTGTAAAAAAGAGTGCTGATCAACTGCACCAGTAAGGGATATTGGAGTCAGTCCAACACTATTACCATCTCTATCTAGCTTACCCAAAGACTCGCCCCAAAGCTGAACATACCACTTTGTAAAATGCTCTAACCTATCTGCATATGAAAAAATCACATTTATATTCTCTTTTTTTGAATTTAGATATATATAGTTTGCTTTTTCTAGCAAATGTTTCTCATTCCCACTAAAAAAACTATCCACAAACAGTGCTGCTCCATCTAAGATAGATGCAACATCATATCCTGCCGCGTAGAGCGGAACCACACCAACAGCACTTAAAACCGAGAAGCGTCCACCAACATTGTGTGGAATATGAAACTCTTTTATATTGTGAAATGTGGCAAATTTTGAGAGGTAAGAGCCATCATCTGTTATTGCAAATATATTTGTGGCATTATCAAGCTCAAGACTGAAATGTTTTATTAATGTTTTAAAGATTGAAGTTGTCTCAATTGTAGAGCCTGACTTTGATATTACAAAAAAACAAGCTTTATGTTTATCTATTTTTGAGATATTTTCCGAGATTGCTATTGGATCAGAATTTTCAAAAAAAATCATCTCCTTGGCATCTGGGGTTATTGGTTTTAGGATGGAATTTATCGCTTTTATACCAAGTGAAGAACCCCCTATTCCCATAATCACAATTTGGGAGAATCTATCAAAATCCATAGAGCTTAACTCTTGTAGGATTTTTTTGGAGCTTTGAGGTAGGTTGTAATAACCTACTTCATCTCCATCTCTCTCTTTCTTCAAAGATGCGAGCATCTCATTGAGAGAAGCACTATCTTTAGGAGGTAGTTTTCGTGAAAAATGACTAGAGAATGAAAGCATTATTTGTTTCCAACAAATACACACATATCTACTAATCTTGAACTATACCCCCACTCATTATCGTACCATGCTAAAACTTTAACACTGTTCCCATCTACAACACTTGTCATATCAGGAATATATGTTGAACTATATGTTGAACCGATGAAATCAGAAGATACTCTTTTATCATTATCTATCTCTAAAAGACCTGCAAAGTTTGTCTTAGAAGCTTTTTCAAACGCTGCATTAATCTCTTCAACCGTAACATCTTTTTTAAGATTAACCGTTAAGTCAACTACTGAGACATTAGGAGTTGGAACGCGCATAGCATAACCATTAAGTTTACCTTTTAGATTTGGCATAACAAGTGCAATAGCTTTTGCAGCCCCTGTAGTTGTTGGTATCATATTGATAGCAGCAGCACGTGCGCGGCGCATATCTTTAGGGTGCTTTACATCAAGAATATTTTGGTCATTTGTATATGAGTGAATAGTTGTCATAAGACCATTTTTTATGCCAAACTCATCATCTAAAACTTTACAAATAGGCGCTAAACAGTTTGTAGTACAACTCGCATTTGAGATAATTGCCTCACCCTTGTAATCATCAGTGTTTATATTTAAAACATAAGTCGGAGTATCATCTTTTGCTGGAGCACTCATAACAACTTTTTTAACACCATCTTTTAAGTAACCTTTAGCCTTTTCTGTAGTTAAAAAGACACCAGTACACTCGATAACAATTTCGGCACCATGCTTACCAAATTCTAACTCTTCTATGTTCCGAGTAGAACTCATTGCAACTCTTTTGCCATTTATCTCTATAGTATTTTCATCTATGATTTTTGCATCTACGCCTTCATGGACGCTATCATACTTGAAAAGATACTCAAGCATATCAGCTTTTGCTGTAGTATTAATAGCTACTAATTCTATGTCATCTCTGCTTGTGACTATTTTAGCCACGATTATACCTATACGACCTGTTCCATTTATTGCTACTTTTATTGCCATTTTAAAATCCTTTTCCTATTTTGTAGTAACTTGACCCAAATTGGTAGTTAAACAAAAATGTTAATAGTTGCTATTATCAAAAGAAGACTCTACTAGAGATAATCTTATGTAATGTAATATAATAACACTTTTTGTTTTGATTAATACTTTAATTGATGGCTTTTGAGGTGTAAAATGATATCTGTACTAGATAAGTGACATAGGACTATTTTTATCCTAAAAAAAGATGTAAGTTCACGTTATTTCACCAAAATTCCTACTAGCTTTCTAACCTGAGGGACTATGATAAATATAGTTGGAAAAGCTATAATAAAAGCTCTCCAGTAAGCATTTAACCAGATGTAAAAAAAGCCATCTACTATGCCCATATTGATATAAGTTACTAGCACTCTCTCATACTTTTTATCTATCATTTTTTATCTGCCTCACTTCATAATATTTTCTAAGCCACATATCAGCTGGACTTATCATTCTATACATTACGGGTACGATAAGAAGTGTTAGAACCATTGAGCTAAGAAGTCCACCAATAATGGCTATAGACATCGGTGCTTTTGTCTCACTTCCTAGCCCATCTCCCATCGCAAGTGGGAGCATTGCAAAAATCATAGCTAGAGTTGTCATAAGGATGGGTCTTAATCTCTTCTCTCCTGCTTCAATAAGTGCAGCATCTACATCTTTTCCATCTTCTACAGCATGGTTTGCAAAGTCAACTAAAAGTACAGCATTTTTTCCAACCATTCCCATAAGTAACATAAAGCCAATCATAACAAACAGACTAAACTGTAAACCTGAGATATAGAGAGCCAAAATAACTCCAATGATACTAAGTGGGAGTGCCATCATGATGATAATAGGCTGAATAAGCGACTCATATAAAACTGCTAAGATGATAAACATAAGTATCACACTAAGCCCAACAGCCATGGCAAAAGCTTCCCCAGTTTTTTGCATCTCTTCAGCAAAACCAGTAAATCTATATGTAACATCTTCTGGCATCAACTCCTCTATACTTTCCTTTGTATAACTCACTGCTCCACCTAAGTCTAACCCAAACAAATCAGCGAAAACTGTTACCTGTCTCTGTCTATCGAAGTGGTTTATAGATGCAAGCGCCTTTGACTCAGTAAAAGTCACAAGCCCATCAAGATATACAAACGCTCCCTCTTTTGTGCGAAGTTGAATCTTTTTTACATCATCTAAACTAACTCTATTTTTATCATCAAATCTTAGTGTGATGTTATACTGTTTTCCATCCTCTTCAAAGTAGGAAATCTCCAAATCACTTGAAAATGCAGTAGAAATCGCTTCTGCAATTTGTGATGCGCTGATACCAAGCCTTGAGGCATTTTGTCTAATGATGTTTACATCTATCTGAGGTTTGGCATCATCTAAATTTGTATCTATATCAACAAAACCTTTTTTCTTTCTCAAATGCTCTATAAGGTTATTTTTTGCAATATCTAGACTTTGGAATGAGTCTGACTTTAAAACTATCTGATATGGAACTGAGGCGCCTGCTCCTTTTATACTTGGAATTGCCGCTGCAGTTATAAACATATCTTTAGAAAATGGTTTCATCTGCTCTCTAAAGTTTTGAGTTATCTCCTCTTGATTTAGCTCTCTCTTATCTTTTTCAAGAAGCTTCACATAGATAAGAGCCTTGTGTTTTTCTTGTGCAGTGTTATAGCCAATGTTAAGCGTCGTATAGGCAACATGTTTATCCTCTTTTATGAGCTTCTCTACCTCTTTTGACTTTCTTATCATCTCTTCTAGTGAGATGCCAGCATCTGCTTTTATATTTATCTCTAACTCTGCTTTATCCTCTTTTGGAATAAAGTCTATCCCTATAGTAGAAAAAAGGCTTAAAGAGCCAAAAAAAAGTGCAAAAATCACTATTAAAGTTATGGTTTTAAACCTTAAAACTAATCTTAAAATCTTCTCATAAAACCTCTCTATAGCTTGAAATATAGGCTCAGTTTTAGAGTAAAAGAGACTCTCTTTCTTCTGCAAAGTTCTAGCGCTAAGACTTGGGATAAAACTAAGTGCTATTGTGTATGAGATAACAACCGCAAAACCAACTGTCATAGCAAAAGACTCAAAAAATCGCCCTACTATTCCACTCATAAAAGAGACTGGGATAAAAACTGCCAAAAGCATAGCAGAGATGGCTAAGATGGTAAAAGCTATCTCTTTTGTTCCATACAAAGCTGCATCAAACTTGCCCATACCAGCTTCCATCTTTTTATAAATGTTCTCGATAACCACAATAGCATCATCGATAATGATTCCTATAGCTAAGGTAAGCCCAATAAGGGTCATCCTATTTAACTCAAATCCCATATAGTCCATAAGTGCAAATGTTCCCATTATGGATGTAGGAATAGAGATAGCTGATACTAAAGTAATAGTCATATTTCTTAAAAAGATAAAAACAATAATAGCAGCAAGGATAGAGCCATAGATAAGGTCAAACTCAACGCTCTTTAGTGAGTCTATGATAAAAGGAGTGGTATCATTTATAACAGTTACTTCAAAATCATCTTTTGCCATCGCTTGGAGTTCTGGAATGATTTTTTTGACATTTTTAACTATATCTATAGTGTTAGTTCCTGAGATTTTTTGTATCTCAAGCATTACACCCTCTGCGCTATTATAAGATGCATAACTCTTTGCATCACTCATCTCATCTGAGACTTGTGCTATATCTTTTAGTTTTATATCTCCCTTTATCTTTATCTCTTTTAAGTCTTCAACTCTTAGAGCATCTGCTTGAGTCTTTAGTATGAACTCCTCTGTAGCAGTTATAAGTTTACCACCGCCAATTTTGACATTTTCACGAGCTACTATCTCATTTAGCTCACTAATAGTGATGCCAAACTTATTAAGCAGTTGTGGGTCTGGAAATATTTTTATCTCTCTATCTTGATATCCAATGATATTTACACCACCAACATCATTTATCTTTTGAAGTTTTGGTTTTACCTTCTCATCTGCAAAAATCATCAGTTTTTGCATAGATTCACCCTTTGTACTTAAAAAAACATTTATGATAGATGCCCCGCCAATATCTAGTTTGCTTACAAGCGGCATCTTGGCATCACGAGGTAGAGTTACAGCTGCTACCTTATCTCTAACATCATTTGCCGCCTCATCAATATCTCTTTCTAAAAAAAACTTTACAGTTACAACACTAATGCCCTCACTGCTCGTTGAGATGATATTATCAACCCCTCCAATACTAGAGACTGCTTCTTCTATCTCCTCTGTTATTTGAGACTCAATAGTACTAGCTTCAGCCCCTGGATAGAGTGTTTTTATGGTAACTATGGGAAAGTCAACATTTGGAAATAATGCTGTTGGCATCGACTTATAGCTCATAAGCCCAAAAATCACCATAGAGACAACATACATGAGTGTTGTGATGGGTTTGTTTATGGCATATTTATACATAAACTTCTACCTACTTAGCTACACTAATGTAGCCCTCGCCAAAGAGTCCAACTACAAAACCATTAGCTTCTACTTCTGCTTTTATCTTTCTATTGTCGCTATTAGCTATAGGATAGACTTTAGAAATTTTTCCTGTGTAGTTGTTATCATCACCATTGACACTATACTTAACGCTATCTCCAACTTTTACACTCTTCCAATATTTTTGGTCAAACTCAAAGATAAGTTTTCTTTTGCTTTTACTTTGAACTTTAAAAATAGTGCGAAGCATCATGCCACTTACAACATCTCCAACCTCAACACTTTTCTCTACTATAACGCCATCAAAAGGAGCAAAAACTTCGCTTCTATCAAGTAGTGCTTTTTGATAATGAAGGTTTGCTTTTGCAGAACTTAGAGCTACTTTTGCTCTCTCATAAGCCAAAGTGTATTGATCAAATTTTGCTTCATCTATAAGATTTTTGATAAAAAGTTGCCTCTCATAATCCCTTTTTGAAAACTTCAAAGTAACCTCAGCTTCTTGGAGTTTTGCTTTTGCGATATCAAGAGATGCCACTAAGTCATCATTTTGGAGTTTTGCTAAACTTTGACCTTTTTTAACCTCACTTGAGACATCTACAAAAACTTTATCCACTATACCGCTAGAGTAAAATGCTAGGTTTGCACTCTTGTCAGCCTCAATGTTAAAAGTTGCATAAATCTCTTGTGCATCTAGACTAATTATAATCGCTAATACTATCAATACTATTTTTCTCATCTTAAAAATTCCTCAATATTTTTTCCAGCATAGTAGTAGTAAGATGCATAAGCTATCTCTAAATCATTTAGCGCTCTCTCGTAGAGGGCTTTAGCTTCAGTTTGAGATGTGAGTGCATCTAGATATACTATATTATCAACAATACCAGCATCGTATTTTTTAGATATTGTCACAAATGCACTCTGTGCTGAGACTAAGGCACTCTTTGCACTCTTTATCTTAACTCTTCCTATCTCTATAGCTTCAAGAGCCAATTCATAAAACATAGTTTGCTCTTTTTTAGAGTAGGAGAGCTGAGTACTTAGTGCTTGAGAGTTTATCAAAATCGACTCTTTGCTTTTTAAAACACTACCCATATCAAAGAGTCTCATATTTAGAGAGAGGAGAAGTTGGTTTTGATTATCTAGCCCTTTTGGATGCGTGGCATCGTATCTGTCATATCCATAGATGCTATACGTGTCTTCTATTTTTATCTGAGGAGAGTAGATGCTACTAAGTGAATCCGCACTGCTGATGAGTGCATCTCTGTTTGCTATGAGTGCTTTTATATTGTCTGTTAGCTCTAGCTCCCCTCTCACAAACTCTTTAAACTTAGAGTCATCAAGCGTTGCTATATCTTTTCCAACCTTTAACTCTAAGGCTTTTTTCAAAGAGATAATTTTAAATCGTAAAGACTCCATCTCATAGATATTGGTATCGTATGCAGCTTGGAGTCTATCTACATCATCACTTGTTGCTACTTTTGCTATAACAAACTGCATCACTCTTTGAAGTTGTTCATAGAGAGATTTTTTCGCTTCTTCTCTTGAAGCAAAGGCTGCTTGAAAGCTTTTTATATTGAAAAAATCTTCTACTATCTCAAGGCTTAAACTCTTTTTAGTTGACTCTGTCTCAAAACCACTAGCCTTAAACTCATGCTCACTCTTTTTTAAGAGGGCTGACTTTTTTCCACCATCGTAGATATCAAAAGAGATTTTTGCAAAACCGCTATAGATATCTCCAGGCTGTGTCGGAGTTCTATCTTCATTTGTGTTATACATCGCACCTACATCTATAGTAGGAAAATAAGCACTCTCTTTTGAGTTAACTTCTAACTTTTTTGCTTTTTTGTTTAACTCTTTTGAGACAACAATCTCACTATTTTGAGTAGCATACTCAAGAAGAGACTTAAGAGAGTCCGCGTATATAAAAGCAGGGATAATTAAAAAAAGTAATTTTGTTTTTATTATTTTTCCTTAGTTAGTTTGCCTTTTATTTTCATTACAATATAGAAAAATAGAGGAATAAAAAGTACCCCAATTATTGTAGCAGCTATCATACCACCAACAACCGTTGTACCAATTATATGCCGACTTGACGAGCCTGCACCTGAGCTTAGTGCAAGTGGAAGTGTTCCTGCAATAAACGCCAAAGATGTCATAACAATAGGCCTAAATCTAAGTCTTGCAGCTTCAATGGTAGCATCATAGAGTGTCTTACCAGCTCTTAACTCTTCCATCGCAAACTCTACAATCAAGATAGCGTTTTTGGCGGATAAGCCGACCAAGGTGACTAAACCAACCTGAAAATAAATATCTGCTTCTAAACTTCTCAAAAGTACAGCAACAGCTGCACCAAAAATTGCAAAGGGAATAGAGATAATTACAGCTAGTGGAATACTCCAACTCTCATAAAGTGCTGCAAGAATTAAAAACACAAATATAATAGCATATATAGAGGTGTAGTTACCCTCAGATTCTAGTTTTTTCTCTTGATATGTAGTTCCACCCCATGCTATAAAATAACCATCTGGAAGCACACTCTTTGATATCTCTTCTATTGCCTCAGTAGCATCACTTGAAGCGAACCCAAGAGCTGGAGAACCTGTTATTTGTGCAGATGTAAACATGTTAAATCTTTGGATAACACTTGCATCTACTTTTCTTGTAAGTTTTACAAGCTCACTAATAGGAGTAAGTGAGCCATTTTCTGCTCTTACAAAGGTATTTTTAAACTCCAACACTGAAGATCTATACTTTGACTCAGACTGTATATTTACATGAAAAGTTCTACCAAAGAAGTTTAGATCATTTATATAGCCTTTTCCAAATGTACTTTGAATCGTTGTAAATATATCCTCAATTTTTATGCCCATAGATTTAGCTTTTAGTCTATCTATCTCTAAAAGATATTGAGGTACATTCGTGCTTAGTGTCGTTCTCACCGCTGTTAGTCTCTTATCTTTTGATGCTTTTTCAACTATCTCTTTTACATAGAGATCTAGCGTTTGTATATCTTGACCTGTTCTATCTTGAACCCACATCTCAAAACCGCCAGTTGTACTCATACCCATAATCGGAGGTGGAGCTACTGGGATAACAAAAGCATCTTTATTTTGCATAAGTTGCATCATAAATTTATCAGCTAAGGCTTGAGCACTTTGATCTGGATTTGGTCTCTCATCCCAAGGTTTTAACTTTGTAAATATAACAGCAGAGTCAGATTTATATGCAGATGTAATAAAATCAAGTCCTGTAATAACAGCTGTTGCATCTACATTTGGATTTTCTCTTAACTCATCTGCAACACCGTTTGCAATGATTGCAGTCTCGCCCATTGATGTAGATGGCATAGTAAATGTTAGTCCAAATAACATACCTTTATCTTCATTTGGAACTAGACCTGTTGGTATCTTATCCATCAAAGAGAGTGTTGAGTATAAAAGGATTGCAAAGAGTGCTAAAGAGAAAAACCATAGTCTTATAGTCTGCTTTGTCACCTTTACAAAAACTGTAGTTAACCAATCAAAAAATTGGTTAAACTTTCTTATGGGCCAAATAGGCTCTGCTTCATGATCTTTTAGAAAGATTGGGCAAAGAGCAGGAGTTAGTGTAAGAGCTACTATACCAGAGATAGATACTGCAATTACAATCGTAATAGCAAACTGCTGATACATAACACCACTAAAGCCACCAGTAAATGCCGCTGGAATAAAAACAGCTGAGAGAACTAAAATAATCGCAACCAAAGGAGCGGTAAGCTCTCTCATAGCTTCTATAGTCGCCTCTTTTACACTTACGGCTTTTGTTTTTAAAATCCTCTCAACATTCTCTACAACAATAATAGCATCATCAACAACAAGTCCGATCGCTAAAATAAGACCAAAAAGTGTAAGTAAGTTTATGGAAAATCCAGCAATATAAAGACCAGCAAATGTACCAAGTATTGAGACTGGAATAGCAAGAATTGGAATAAGAGTAGCTCTAAGATTACCTAAAAACAGAAATACAAGAATAGTAACAAAAACAACAGCTTCAAGAAGAGTTTTTATAACTTCATTGATAGATTCATCCACAAAGAGAGTTGCATCGTATGGAAAGTGATACTCTAAATCCTCTGGAAAGTTTTTTGCTAACTCTTCGAGTTTTTTATCAACACTGTTTGCAACCTCTAAAGCATTTGCACCAGGAGCTAGAAAGATGCCAACTGGCATCATAGCCTCACCATTATATGTACTCATAGTATCTATACTATCCGCACCAATAGTTATCTTTGCAATATCCTTTAGCTTAAGAGTTGAACCATCAGAATTTGAGCGAATTATAATCTCTTCAAACTCTGCAACTGTCTTTAATCTACCTTTTGTAGTAAGAGAGTAGGTAAAAGGTTTTATCTCCTGCATTGGTTCAGCAGCGATTGAACCAGTTGAGTATTGTGCATTTTGGCTTCTGATGAGTTGTGTGATATCAGTTGGAATCATTCCATAGTGCGCTATCTTATCGGGGTCTATCCAAATTTGCATAGCATAATTTTTTTGTCCAAAAATTATCGCTTCACCAATACCTGCAATCCTTTTTAGATCATCCATTACATTTATGTTTAAGTAGTTTGAGATAAAAGTACTATCATTAACACTATTTTTTGATGTAAATGCTATAACTTTTACTATATCTGGCGAGCGCTCTTTTACACTTATACCTTGTCTGGTTACCTCAGGAGGCAATTTTCCATTGGCAAGTTGAACCCTGTTGTTTACATCTACTTTTGCTTGATCTACATCTGAACCAACCTCAAAATATACACTTAGAGTAAGTATCCCATTTGGAGATGCAGTCGAAGTCATATATATCATATTATCAACACCATTGATAGCTTCTTCAAGTGTTGTAGATACGGTAGATGCTAATGTTTTTGCATCTGCACCAGGATATATAGCTTGTACTGTTATTTGTGGAGGAGCAACAGATGGATACTCTTGAATAGGTAGCTTAAACATAGCCAATATCCCAACAATAACCATTATCAGAGATAAAACAGTTGCAAAAATAGGTCTATGTATAAAAAATCTAGAAAACATTTTAGTTCCCTTCTTGGTTAATAATCTTATCTACTTCTACATTTGCACCTGGCTTTAATCTAAAGAAGTTGTTTACAATAACTCTATCACCACTCTGTAGCAAACCATCTCTGATGATAAAATAATCACCACTCTCTTTTGCAAGCGTAACTGGTTTTACACCTACCACCCCATCTTTTTCTATCATAACAATTGTTCCAAGAGGATTTTGTAAAACTGCTTTTTGAGGAATCGTAATAACATTTTTCTCAGTTATACCATGCAGAGCTACACGCACAAAACTACCAGGCATTAAGAAGCCTTCACTATTGTCAATCTTTGCTCTTATCTTTACAGTAGCTGTATTTTTATCTACATTTACATCTATAAAATCAATCTCTCCACTTATATCAGTTAGCTTATTATCTACTTCTACAGATAGTTTTACTTTGTTATTCTCAGGCATCAACCAGATCTTATGTTTAAAATTTGCAAAGTCAGTTAGAGGCATAGAAAACGATGCAAAAACTACATCGTTATGTGTTATTTGTATAAGTTCTGTTGCAGGAGATGCAGAGACTAAACTACCAATATCAACTTTTTTAAGCCCAGTTGTCCCACTTATAGGTGCTCTTACTTTTGTATGGTCTAAATTTATTTGTGCTTGGTTTAGTTGCGCTTTTGCAAGTAAAAGAGCAGCAGCGGCTTCTTCATAAGATGATAGTGCCTCATCTTTAGTTTGAGTACTTACTGCTTTTTTTAAGTAAAGTTCTTTGATTCTGTTCCAGTTTCTTGTTACTTTTTGTAAAGTAGCTTCGTTCATCTTTACAGACGCTTTTGCAGCATCTACCATAGCTGCATAGATATCATCTTCTATCTCATAAAGTAAGTCGCCTTTTTTTACTTTTTGACCCTCAGTGAAGTGTTTTTTTTGCAAAACACCAAGAACTCGTGATACTACGTTAATATTTTGAAAAGACTCTATTTGAGCTGGATATTTTAAATCAACAGCTATGTTTTGAGCTTTTGGTATCACATAAATATCTGCTTTTGGTGCAGGCATCTGCTTTTGTTGCGCATCTGTGGCATCTTCGGCAAGTGATATAGATGGTAGTAAAATCATAGCTAGAGTTGAAGCTATAATTGTATGCTTTATTTTTCTCATTTTATATATTCCTTGATATTTTTATTTGTATGGTAGTAGTAAGATGCGTAAGAGATTTGAAGATTATTTAGTGCTCTTTCATACTGGGATTTTGCATTAGTTCTCACACTTAGTGCATCTAGATATGTTACGTTATCTACTGAGCCAACTTCGTATTTTTCTGATATTGTCTTATATGCACTCTCGGCAGATTCTAAAGAACTCTTTGCACTTTTTATCTGCGCTTTTGTTGTTCCTATCTTTAACATTGCAAGCTCTACATTTACATCTTGTTCATGTATCGCATACTCTACTTCACTTTGTAGTGCTTTTTCTTCAAGTAAAAGTGCCTCTTTTTGTTTAGTAATTACACCCATATCAAAAAGTCTCATATTTAGAGTTAGCATTAGCTTATTTTGATTCTCAGGTCCCTCTGGATGAGCTTTATCATATCTTTCATATCCATAAAGACTGTAAGTATCTTCTATTTTTACTTGAGGCATATTTGCTGAAGATATAACATTTGCACCATATTTAAGAGCTAAGGCACTAGATTTTAGTGCTAAAATTGTGTCACTTATATCTTTTGTTATATCTTTTGGCTCTTCTATAAAAGCTTCCGCAATAGAATCAACTCTCTTACCTATTTTGATGCTTAGCAGCTTTTTTAAAGAGATTATTTGGTACTTAACTTGGTCTATTTGATATAGATTATCGCTATATTCAGCCTTTAGTCTATCTATCTCATCAATCGTTGCACTTCCTACATCATAAAACTTTTTAACTCTATCTAGTTCTGCTAAGAGTTGAAGTTCTTTGTCTTTTAGTGCATTTAGAGTAGCTTCATCACTTTTTATATTGTAGTAATCCTCAGTAATGCTTAGTTGCAAACTCTTTTTATATGAAAGAGAGTTATATTTCGCAGATAAGGAGAGTTCTTGGTTTTGTTTTATAGTGTTTTGTGTCTCTCCACCACTATATAAATCAAGTGAAATTTTTGCATAACCGCTATAAGTATCGCCAGGAATACTCTTAGATCTATCATCATCTCTACTATAAAAAGCACCAGCATCTATCGTTGGATAGTACTCACTCTTAGAAGACTCAACTTCTTTTTCTCTAGCCATCTCTTTAAAATCTTTTGAAATTACCAACTTGTTGTTAGTGGTTGCAAAATCAAGTAGCGATTTTAAACTCTCTGCATATATAAATACTGGAATAACCAGCAGTAGTAATTTAGTCATTTTTTTTCCTCTAAAATATCAAATAAGGCATCTGTGAATTTATGTATCTCTGATTTTACATCTTCTATAGTATTTGTTGACGAGCTTGAGATAAACATACCTTTTGCCAGCACAAAAAGCCCTCTTGCAAAATCCTCAGAACCCTCTCTTATCTCGCCACTTTTCACACCATCTCTTAAAACATCTACAAACCACTCATAATAATCTTTTGCATAAGAACTTTGAAACTCCATCATCTCTTTGTTTGGGCTACTCAAAGAGATAGAGATAAACTCCTTATATATAGCCCTTAAGTCAGAAACATCTTCATCATAAAAGATAGATGAAAATTGCTTTATCTTCTCTCTTGTAGAAGTAGCGCTCTCTATCTTTTTTGTTAAAGACTCTTTATACTTTTTCATTAAAATATTTACTATCTCAAAGACTATATCTTCCTTGTTACAAAAGTAGTCATATATAGTACCCTTGCCTATCTTAGCAGCCTTTGCTATTTGAGATACGCTTAAATCTTTTATGCCCTTTTGTACAAATATATCTTTGCACGCCAGTGCTATATCTTTTCTTTTTTGTACCTTATCTACAATAATTGCCATGTCTTTCCTTCAAAATGACTGACCGTCGGTCATTTAAAAAAGGATTGTATAGTTTTTTCCTTAACTGGTTATTAATATAGTGAAAATTACATGAAAAAGAAGTTGAACCCTTTGATTGATTTGTAAACTAGATTCCGTGTCAAGCACGGAATGATGGGACATGCGTCAAGTACACAATGGTGGGATATTTGTCAAGCACAAAATGACGAAGCACGCATCATCTTGAATAAATAAACCTTCATCCTGAACTTGATTCAGGATCTAATTTGATAATTTTGTTCAGAACACTCAGTTGTTTAAGCGAAGATCAGAGTAAAATGCCGCCAGTTAGCGTCCCAAAAACATCACTTTTGAAAACTCATTGAACTTTTAAGCCCCACAGTGCGAAATTTAGAGTGGAGAATGCCATTGGCTAGCATTCCTAAAAGCATTGCCTCCGAAAGTCATTGAAACAGTAAAGACTTACAAACCATCGCCTCCGAAAAGCTATTGAAACAGCAAACACTTACAAATCATAGGAAGCGAGGTTTTAAGCTCGCCTAAAAAGTCACATATTTACTTTACAAGCGCGACAGCATCTATCTCAACTAAAGCGTTTTTAGGCAAAGTCTTAACTGCTACAGTTGAGCGAGCAGGTTTATGAGAGCCAAAAGCTTCTTCATATATCTCGTTTATTGTCACAAAATCATCCATAGATGCGATAAAAATAGTAGTCTTTATTACATCTGACATTGAGCTTCCTGCTTCTTCTAAAACTGCTTTTAGATTTGCCAAAACTTGTTTTGTCTGAATCACAACATCATTTTCCAACATAATTCCCTCAGGAGTAAGTGCAATCTGCCCTGAAGTAAAAACCATCCCATTTGCCACAACTGCTTGTGAGTAAGGGCCTATTGCCGAAGGTGCTCTATTTGTTTGTACGAATTTCATTTTATTTCCTTGTAATTTATTTTATCAATCTAACCACGCTCTAGAAAACGAAGTTTTTACACCACCTCGGAAGCGAGGTTTTAACCTAGTAAATAAGGTTTCTAAGTTGTACTTTGGCTTAAACACAAAGCTCATAGTGAAAATGCCACAGCTTGGCATCCATAAAAACATCGCGTCCTAAACTCACTCTATCTCGCCTTTTTTTACCTTTTGAGCTCTCTCTCTTTATCCACATCTCTTAGATATGACCTAAAGTCAAGTTCGTCCCAGTAACCTGCAAAAGTAAAGATTATCTTCTCATCAGGAGTTACAAAATAGTGTTTTGGAACGCTCCTAGCATTGAAGCTTTCTGGAAGAAAATCTCTATCTCTATCTATATGGACTAAGATATATTTTGACTTTAAAAGCTCTTTTACTCTCTCATCTTTAAGCGTTGTATCCTCAAGTTTTCTGCACCAGCGACAACTTTCTGTTGTTACCAAAACATAGATATCTTTTTTCTCTTTTTTTGCAATCTCTACAGCTTTTTTATAGTCACTCGACCAGTTAAGCTCAGATGCAAAAAGTGACGATAAAAATATGATGCTCATTATTATATATTTCATGTCTTTCTCCACATTATTGAGTAAATTTTATACTTTATTTCTAGTCTAAAAAGCGCAATTATACACTTTTAAAATAATATAGGTCTTTTGATTTATTTTAATTAAACCTTCTGATTAATCTATAAACTAGATTCCGTGTCAAACACTAAATGACAAAAATGTGCGTCATACTGAATCAAGTTCAAGATCCAACCTATTAATTGTTCAGAGCATTCAATTTTAAAGTAGAGATTCATTTGTAATAGTACGTAGATGTTAAGATGTTTCATATATTAATATAGTAAAATCTTATTTATGAAAATTTAAAGGATAGCGATGAAAAAGATATATTTGGTCTTTATAGGTTTAGTATTAGGTGCGAGTGTTAGTTTGGCAAGTGAGCAAAATCTTCAAATCTTTAGTGTTGATAACAAAAATGGTTCGATTAATGCAAAAACGATTCAAAAAGCATTTACAGATGCTGGATTAAAAGTTGATGTAAATAACGACATGAACTCGATTTTTTCTAAAAGATATGGCAAAGTACATCATAAAGAGTACAACTTAGCAATATTTACAAATGATAAATTGCTAAAAAAACTTATGGACAAATACCCAAGTATTGGCGTGATAACACCACTTACTTTGTCAATCTATGTAGATGCAAAAGACAATATCAATGTCTCTACTCTCTCTTTACATGGAATGTCAAGAATCACAAAGATTCCTCTTACAAACCCAGACTTAGTAGCATACTCAAAGTTAGTAGATGCAGCACTTCATAAAGCACTGCCAAATGGCAAATATTTAAGTGTAAATCATGGGACAAGCAAAGCTTTAGTAACTGAGTTTACGACAGAGTTTGAAGTCGCAGATGACGGTAGTTATAAAGATGCAAAGAAGAGTTTTAAAGAAGAGTTTGAAGCTGAAATAAGCCCAGTCGGATTTTTAATCCCAAACTCTTATATATTTGAGCATGACGCTTATGACTTTTTCGACACCTACTCTATCATCAGATTTAATGCCATCTACCCAGTATCAAAAAACCATCCAGATGCCGGTGCTTATGCTCCTTTTTCAGTAGTTATTTATAAGAAAAAAGATGATGACACTGTACATATTGCTTACCCATCCATAGAGAACTGGATCGGCGACTTAGATATCAAAGAAGAAGCGACAATCAAAGCAGTCAACGAAACTCAAGATCTAATGAAAAAGATTCTTAATGAACTTACAGAGTAGCTAGCCAAAAGCGCTATCTCGTCTTCCCATTACCTCGGTGGGAAGCTTAAAACAAACTTATTAATAATTGATAATAATTTTTATTTTTCTATTAATCTTTGTAGATTTATTCATATATGGCTTCTTTTTGTATGCTGTTCAAAATAGCACTTGATATTAGAGTTGGCAGAGTTATATCCAATTACAATTACACTATAGAGTAATATTTGGCTTATATTGTGTATGCAAAAGTGGAGATGTTATCTCTGTGGTGTAATTTTTAATGCAACTGAACAAATAGTTATACTCAAAAACGAATATGCTATAATATTGATAAAAAAGGAAGTAGCATGGCAGTGGTAAAACAAGAAGCACAAGAGATGATTCAAAATCTTCCTGATACTTGTACTTATGAAGATATACAATATCACCTTTATGTTGTAGAAAAAATCAAAAATGGAATTACTCGTGCAGAAAGTGGTGGAGTTTCATCACATAAAGATGCAAAAGCAAGAATGGCTAAATGGCTATCAAATTAGAGTGGTCAGAAGAAGCTCTTGAAGATATAGAGTCTATCGCTACTTATATAGAAAAAAATTCCCCTATATATGCTTCGTCTGTAGTATCTAAGTTTTTTGAAAAAGCTGAAATTTTAAAAGACTTTACCGAGTTAGGTCGCAAAGTTCCTGAGCTTAATGATATTTACATTCGTGAAATATTTGTTTATAGTTACAGGCTGATTTATAGAATCAATGAAGATACAATCCTATTTATAGCAATAGTACATGGTAAAAGACTTCTTGAGAACCATCAGCAAAGTATGACTAAACATTGTAGCCAATAAATTACCTAACGGCAATTTATTAGCTCTACTTAAACGTCAATCCCAATCATCCAAAATAAACTCATCAGATGCATTTTTAGCTTTTGACTTATTTATCTCTGGCTCTTCTATTTCAATAGCTTTTGATTTACTTATCTGCTCTTCGAACTTGAGTTCTAGCCCTTTTGAAGTCATGACAAAGCCATCAACCTTGAGTTTGCCGTTGTGGATTTCATTGTGATGCTCTTTACAAAGAGGGATGAGATTGTGTTTGTTGTCTTGATGAAAATGTCCTATAAAACCAGCTTTGTCAGCTAGTGATCGTTGTGAGATGTGGTGGACATCTTCTGCTATAGCACCACAGATAACGCACTTTGTCACATATAACTCTTTGTTGTATTTGCTTGTTTTTTTCTTTACAAGCAACTCTAATTCATCAAAGTCATTTGCAAGTCTCTTTCTTATCTTGTTTGCGATGCTCAAAAAATCCTCATCCATGTGCAGAGATTTTGCAAACTCCAAACCATAAATGCTACTTCCACTTCCAGCTTGAAGCACTCTGTTAAAGATAAGGGCATCTTTTAGCTCATCGTACTCAACACTTAGATGCAAGTTTACTACATTAGCAAGGGTGCTTATCTCTTTCATACTTGAGAGTTGGTGCAAGTGAGTTGCAAATAGAAAGAGTGAGCGAAGTTTTGCTAATTTTATAATGGCTGATGAGACTATGGCTACACCTGAGAGTGTCTCAGTTCCGTGACTTATCTCATCTCCAAGAATAAGAGAGCGAACTGTTGCACGGTTGAAAATGTTTTTAAGTTCTAGCATCTCTACGGCAAAAGTCGAGAGTCCTTTAGCAAGATTATCCTTAGAAACTATGCGAGTAAAAAGAGAGTCAAAAAGAGAAAACTTCATAACAGATGCACTCACAAAAAAACCAGCTTGTGCCATTAAAACTGCAATGGCAATGCTCTTCATAAGTGAAGATTTACCACTTGAATTTATGCCATACAAAAGCACACCATTTATGTCGTGTCCATCATGCACACCAACTTCAAGCATCACAGAGTTTGGATGTGGCAAGTCCATATATGCACGATTTCCCATTACAATGTCGTTTGGAACATAGATGCCAACTCTTTGCTGAGTCTCTATAAGAGGATGTCTGAGTTGCATAACTTGCATAAAGTTTTCATCCTCTTTAACATCTATGATCATAGGTCTTGAGTGGTTATACTCTTGTGCCACTTTTGATGAGCTAACCGCTACATCAAGGTCAGAGATATAGGAGATAACTCTATCAAAAAGTAGAGAGTATTTTCTCTCATAAAGAGCTTGAAGTTTTAAAAACCTATCTTTTACTAAGACTACAATTTTTCTACGGTTTTTCATAATGTTGTCAGAGATAGTATCTGTAAAAGCAGAGGTTATCTTGACACTATTTGTGAGTTTTTTAACACTAAAGTCACAAAATTCTTCATGATTTCTAAACTCACTCTCTATCATAGAAAAACGAGTTTTACTAAGAGAGATATAGTAACCCTCTTTTTCTAAAAGTCCTAAAGTAAGATGTCGGCTAGATGTGCTGGCGTTTGTAAGCTGAAGCATCTGCTCAATCTTAGCCATAATATCCCCAAATGCTATAAGCATAGTTTCATTTTGCTCAACTAAAATATCTACAGCCTCATCAACCCCTCTCATCAAGAAGTTTTCATCCACAGTGTTGTTTGTAAAACGGCGAGAGACATCTAAATCTATGCTTTTTGTTATATCTCTTAAAAACTCATCTAACTCGCTCTCATGAAAAGGTGTTTTTTGGATTTTATGCTTTTTTGCGTAAAGAGTTAAATCTTTTATGTTTAGCATCGAATCATATATATGATTCATCTCAAAAGGATGAAGTCGCCCAAGATTTAGCCTTCGAGATAGTCTCTCAAGATCATAAACCCCTCGCATAGTCTCATCTAAAAACCGAGTATGAGATGAGACTCTCTCTATTAAGTTATACCTGCGTTCAAGTTCATCTTTTTCTATGATGGGATTTAATAGTCTCTCTTTTAAAAGCCTCCGCCCAATAGCTGTAGAACTTTTGTCCATCATCTTTAAAAGTGTAAACTCATTTCTATCTTTTGAGATAACACCAACCTGCTCTAGTGCGTTGTTTCCAAGATAGACAAATCGGCGGTTATCTATGAGTTTTGGAGTGTTTAGTTTTTGAACTATATGTATGTCGTGTTCTATTACAAAGTGGATTAAAATAGCCAAAGACTCCGTTATCATTGGACTTCTCTCAAGGTCAAGATGTTCTATGGGAGAGAGAAGTGACTGGATTTGATAGGCTTCTTTAAAGAGTTCATTTTGAAACTCTATGCGTGGTCGCTCGTTGTTTATGCAGTAGTGATAGTGCTCGGCTACTTCAAGATATTGCAAAACATGCCTTTGATCACTCACTCCATCTAAAAAAGTAAGCACAACTTCTGAAGTTCTATATATATTTAAGAGGTTAAACACTTCATCGAGTGCGTAAGATGGGTCTTCACTGGTTCCATGTGTCTCATAGAGCCAAGTCTTTCCTGTGGTTACATCTATGGCAGAGTATCCAACATTGTAGATGCCTCTGTAACAATCAACTAAGATAGAGACGATGAAGTTATCATCATTATCTACAATATGCTCAAAATTTGTCCCAGGCGAGACAATTTGTGAGATATATCTACTTATTTTTGGAGGATTTCCTTTTTGTTTTACGATGATGATGGTGTATTTTTGCTCTTGGATAAGGCGGTTTAAATATCTCTCAAAAGAGACTGCTGGAACACCAGCTAAGAGTGGATTTCTATCTGAGTTTTCAACTATGCTTTTGTTTTTTTTAGTAAGCTGAATATTTAAAAGCTCAGCCATCTCTTTTGCTTTACCAACTTGTAACTCATCGTTATTAACTTCATAAACCTCAAAAAATGTACCGATTTCCATAAAAACAACAGTATTTTTACCATACTTTTTTTCAAAATATGTTTGGAGTTCAAAATATGTTTGAGTTAATAAATTTTCTTTGTTGTTAAGTATAAAACTTACATCTGATGAGAGCATATAGTACTTTTCCACTGTTAAATATGCGGCAATTATATCATATAAAAGTGCGTAAAACTAAGAGGAGCGAGATTTGTTTACTAAGTTGATTTGTCTTGTTAAAATTTGAGTGATAAGGTGTTAATTGTGAGTTAAAAATTTGAACTTGAAGATGTAAAATTTATTTTTTAAGTTAGTTGTGCCTAAAGTTTTGGCAAAGCATACTGTAGTATGTGAGCAGAAAGTTTCGGTGCGAATAATCAAAATAGTTTTTGAATTAGTTGTGCTTAAAGCTTTGGCGAAGTGTACTTTTGTACATGAGTCAAAGTTTTGAGTGCAAATAATCAAAAAATGGTGGGCATTACTGGACTCGAACCAGTGACATCTACCTTGTAAGGGTAGCGCTCTACCAACTGAGCTAAACGCCCATCTTTAAACTATTTACGACACCAGAATAATGGCGACCCCTAAAGGATTTGAACCTCTGTCTCTACCATGAAGTGATAGCGTCCTTGGCCAACTAGACGAAAGGGTCACTTTCATAAACATAAGGCTTATAGGTTTTTGTTTTGAAAAAGATTTCAAAACTTGTTTTTTAAATTAGTTGTGCTGAAGTTTTGACATAATATCAAATTTTTAGTACAAATAATAAAAAATATATCTTGTAGTTAATACTAAAATCGAACAAATTCGATGAGCCTTACGCTGAGTAAAACCTAGTGTTAACGTAGTGAAACGGATTTTGTTCGTTTCGCGTACATATAGTAACATGGCGCGGTGGACGAGACTCGAACTCGCGACCCCCTGCGTGACAGGCAGGTATTCTAACCAACTGAACTACCACCGCATATAAATTATGCTTTTTGCTTTACTCGGCGTTAGAACCTTTCGCTCATTCGTCACATAGTATAACTATGCTCCTCACTCACTCAAGAACCTGCCTTGATTAAAACAAAAATCAAGAATTTATCAATAATATTGTTTTTTGAATTAGTTGTGCTGAAGTTTTTGGCGAAGTGTACGAAAGTACATGAGCTAAAAGCTGAAGTGCAAATAATCAAAAAATGGTGGGCATTACTGGACTCGAACCAGTGACATCTACCTTGTAAGGGTAGCGCTCTACCAACTGAGCTAAACGCCCATTTTTTAAACAATATTTTAAGATATCAAAGAACTAAATTATCACATGTTTTTTGAATTAGTTGTGCTTAAAGCTTTGGCGAAGTGTACTGTAGTACATGAGTCAAAGTTTTGAGTGCAAATAATCAAAAAATGGCGCGGTGGACGAGACTCGAACTCGCGACCCCCTGCGTGACAGGCAGGTATTCTAACCAACTGAACTACCACCGCATATAAATTATGCTTTTTGCTTTACTCGGCGTTAGAATCTTTCGCTCATTCGTCACATAGTATAACTATGCTCCTCACTCACTCAAGAACCTGCCTTGATTAAAACAAAAATCAAGAATTTATCAATAATATTGTTTTTTGAATTAGTTGTGCTGAAGTTTTTAGTGAAGTGTACAAATAGTACATGAACTAAAACCTGAAGTGCAAATAATCAAAAAATGGTGTCCTGTGATGGATTCGAACCATCGGCCACATCATTAAAAGTGACGTGCTCTACCAGCTGAGCTAACAAGACTTTACCCTCTTATGGTTAAGAGGTCGAAATTATAGACAAATAGATTTTAGAAGTCAAGATATTTTTGATGAAATTTAGAAAAACATCTCTTTATCTATTAAAATCAGCATTTTAATCGCAAAAAGCGCACTTTGTCTCTGTACATAATTCCTATCTCCGTCCAATTTTAGATGCATATGAGCGTGATGAGTCTTAGAACTTACTCCCACATAAACAGTTCCGACCGGTTTATACTCAGTTCCTCCAGTATCTCCAGCTATGCCGCTAACCGCTAATGCATAGTCTGCACTACTAACATTTAGAGCGCCTTCGCACATCTCTTTTACTACCTCCGCACTTACAGCTCCATTTTTCTCTAAAATGTCAGAATCTACTGCAAGCCAATTTTCTTTGATAGAGTTTGAGTAAGTAATCAATGCACCATCTAAGATTTTTGAAGCTCCATTTTCTCTTGTAAAGTAGTAAGATAGGAGTCCACCTGTGCAACTCTCTGCAAAAGTAACTGTTTTTTGAGCTCTTGAGAGTGTCTCTATGATGTAGTGAGTCATATTTGAAGCGGCTATAAGATTCTCTGGTAATAGCTGTTTTGCTGAGTTTATAAACTTTGATATCTCTCCATATTTTTTGCTCACAATATCCACTCTAAGCCATCCATCTATAAGAGTTATCACATCGATACTAACATCAAATGTTTTAGCTATTGGAGCGAGTATGGTGTTTGCTTCGTCCCTACTCTTCTCAAAGATATGAACAACTGCACTATTTTCTTGAGCGGTTAGTAAGACCTCTGGCATCTTTTGCATCTCATCTATATGAAGCACATTAATGATGGCATCTTTATACTCTAAGAGATAACTATAATCTTCGTAGGCTGATGTGTTTGATGGGATGAGCATATTGTCTTTTAGGATTTGGTTATCGCTTGTAACTGTGCAGATAAGCTTTCCTATGGTTGAGAAATTTTGCTTTGTTGTAACAATAAGAAGCTTATTGTTTGTGTTTATCTCTTGTTCTAGATACAAAAAAAGTGAATTGTCAGTATCTTTGAAGTAAGTTATAGAGTCTATAAAGTCACACTTTTGTCTAACTTTTCTTATGATGTAATCTTGGAGTGAGGTGTTGTAAAAAAACTTATTGCCAATAAATATAAGATGCAGCTTCATTAAATATAGCCTTTTTATCAGATTTTAATTCGGCTTATTATAGCACCATTATCTGCTTTAAAGAAGCTTTTAAAGACACAGAAGATATAATCCAAAAAAATTTAATCTACAGGGTATTTTTAGAGATGCCCTATATATGGGGTACAGATGGACTACAAAGAGACACTACTTTTACCTACTACAAACTTTGCCATGAGAGGCAATCTAGTAAACAACGAGCCTTTAAGATATGCCGCTTGGGATAAAAACAAAGTCTATGAAAAGATGAAAGCTAACCGCAAAGATGCACCTAGCTTTACTCTGCACGATGGCCCTCCATATGCAAACGGAAACACCCATATAGGTCATGCACTAAACAAAGTTTTAAAAGATATCATCGTAAAACAACACTATTTTGCTGGTAAAGCTGTGCGTTTTACTCCAGGCTGGGATTGTCATGGTCTTCCAATTGAGCAACAAGTTGAGAAAAAGCTTGGCGGAAAGCAGAAAAAAGAGCTTTTAGAGGTATCTAAAGTTAGAGAACTTTGTCGCACACATGCTAGTAAATTTGTAGATATTCAAAGAGATGAGTTTAAAAAACTCGGCATCTTAGCTGACTGGGAAAACCCTTATGTGACTATGGACTTTAAGTTTGAAGCAAATATCTACAGAACTCTTTGTAATGTTGCAAAAGCTGGACTTCTTATAGAGAGAAGCAAACCAGTTTACTGGTCATGGGCTGAGAGAACTGCACTTGCAGAGGCTGAAGTTGAGTATGAGGACAAAGAGTCTCACTCTATCTATGTGGCGTTTGAGCTAAGTGATGAGGCAAAAGCAGGGACAGGCTTAAGTGGCAAGGCTGCGCTTGTCATCTGGACAACTACGCCGTGGACTCTTCCATCAAACACGGGCATCTCTTTAAACCCAGAAGAGAAATACGCACTAACTACTGATGGCTTTATTGTGGCAAAAGATCTGCACGAATCACTACTTGAGTTAGGAGTTGTAAAAGGCGAAATAGCTAAAGAGATAGACCCAAAAACTTTAGAGAACAAAAAAGCTATAAATCCACTAAACGGTAGAACTTCTAGAGTAGTTTTAGGCGAACATGTCATGATGGATAGTGGAACTGG
>Ga0265293_10002561_pt1 | contig 35952 bp, 29 predicted proteins | sample Munlanlewell138R_FD_192505 | JGI IMG/M metagenome (GOLD analysis project Ga0265293, IMG submission 192505) | Leachate microbial communities from a municipal landfill in Southern Ontario, Canada - Leachate well 138R | ecosystem: Engineered > Solid waste > Landfill > Unclassified | place: Canada... | reverse complement strand
GGTTTTTGAGAGTACCAAAACTTTGGGGTTTGATGGGAAGAAAGTAATGATACGGTTGGAAAAAAAGGAATGAAAAATTAATAATGAAAAGTGAAAAATGAAAAATGGGGTTTTAATGTATTTTTCTGTTTTAGAATTTAAGGAGTAATTAGGATAGAAAGGAGGGAATGAAAAACTAAAAATCCGATAGGGATCGGATGAAAAATGGGGTTTCAATGTGTTTTTTCGTATAGTATCAATGCAGAAATGAAGATTTATTAGTTTAACCTGATACTGAATAATTAGCTAGTCCTTAATTTATTTTTCGCCTTCTGGTAATATTGAAGATGAATTCTACAAATGTGTTCTACGAACTTTTCATTTATCGCTTTTCATTTTTAGAATGGTTGCCTAAAACTGTGAAAAGCATTGAACTTTGTCTCAAAAATATCCATCGATTAAAATTGAAAAATTTTATGATGGAGGGATCTTTCAAGAGATAAAAGGTGTTTTTTTTTATGATGTCTTCGTACCTGTTTTAGAGAAATGCGGTCAAAGACGCAGGATTAACGCTAGTTGTTAGTGTGTAGGATAAAAATGCGTCAGTGGTAATGCGTAGCATTGAGGAGCTCTCTGTCTACTGACTGAAACTCTTTTTTGCCGTTCTGAAAAGTAAAAGTCCTTTATCGGTCATATGAAAATCAAAATTAAGAATTGACTAAAAAAAGAACTCTGTCATTTATTTTAAAGCTTCTCAGCTGTAAATATAGACCACTGGTAACTTAACGGGGAATCAATATTAATTTCATAAAAAGAATATGTTTACACCCTTGGATGTTAAGATATTGTTAACAAGCCCTATAAGTTGCATGTTTCCAGTTATAAACGTAGATATTTGATTTAAAAGTTCAATAAAATTTGCTTTTAACTTAACTTAACTTTACTTTGTTCGCATAAACACGAAATCTCATGAAAAAACTAATGATTATTCTGGCAATTGCTTCAGTTTCAACTGCCGTTAATGCGCAATTCAATACACCATTTCATCAATCCACAAGTAACTCTATCCAATCTGGCTATGTTGGTATTGGAACAAATCCATCTGTTAGCACAACAGTGCTACCCAATTTTAACTTCCAAGTACATGGAGTTACTGATTTTACTTTTACACCTCCTGGGGGAATTGGCGGGATGCCACCGATACCAATTAATTATGGAATATCTTCAAGAATTGGTTTAACAAATTCTGTAACAGGATCAAATAATTACAACGGTGGTTTGTTTTTGATGTCAAATAAGAATTTCCTTATAAAAAATCAAGAAACTGGAGGTGATTTAAAATTATCTGCAGCAAATGTATCTTTGGTCTTATCTGGAAGTACCCAAAGAATTTTTACAGGGGGATCTCCTAGTAGCTCTCAAAATTATGGTAGATTTAACATTATTACAAGTGATAACGGTTTAAGTATTATATCAGAAAGTCCATCTAAATATGCTCTTAGATTAAAAGTGCCTACAAACAGTAGTAATCTTATTGAAGCTTTTGGAATCGATAATAATAAACCGAACTTCCAAGTAACTGGTGCTGGAGAAGTTTACGCAAGAAAATATATCACAACGCTTCATCCTTTCCCCGACTATGTATTTCAACCAGAATACAAACTCAGAACATTTGATGAACTTAGAACATTCATTAACACCAACAAACACCTGCCTAACATGCCAACGGCTGTTGAAGTAGAAGAAAATGGTGCGGATATAGGTGAAATCAATAGACTTCTGGTTGAAAAAGTTGAGGAGTTGACATTGTATGTGCTTCAACTAGAAGAGCGAATGAAATCTTTGGAAGACAAATAATACCAATAATTATATACCCATGAAACGACTATTATTATTTTTTACATTGGTTGTACTCACTTTTTCCTGTCGTAAATTTCAGCCTGAAATTAATGACCCCCACAACGCTTGTGACTGTGCTAAAGAAGTGAGTGCTGATTTTTTAATGGAGGAAGCATCGGCTGGAAGTAACTTACCTTTAAGCTTTTATACCAATACGGATACTACTCGCCAAGGTAAGGATGTGCGATTTACGGCAACAGAAAAAAATGCTCAAGTGACATGGTATTTAGGGCAGGAGGTAATAACCAATGAACCAGTTGTAGAAAGATTTTTTGGAGCTAATTTCGCTGGCCAATCTTTACCCATAATTTGTGTGGTTAAAAAAGAGCCCAACCTCATTTGTTTCCCCAATGATGATGGCTATGATTCTATTGTGAAATATATCCATGTGTCCAGTCATGATGTGGCAGACTCCTCTAATTTATTAGAAGGTACATTCAGAGTAAAGGAAAAAAACAGTATTGATAGTATCGACTTAACAGTTGAATTTCGTTATTCACAAGGCTTAGTTATTGATCTGTATAATTTTGATGGACAAGGAAATAATAACTTTAATAACTGGACAAGTATCAATTTGAATTACAGAGAAATAAGATTCCCGATTAATGCTCATTATGTTAGAATACTTCATGCGCTAACAGGAGAAGTTAAAATTGATATTGTTGCTAAAGGCACATCAGTTCCTTCCTTTTATTATACAGGGAGACAATTATAAAATAATAACTTATTAAAATCCTTTAAATGAGATATATAATTACTTTAGTTTTTGCTTTTATTATTTTTTACAGCAAGGCTCAAACAGAATGTATTAATGAGGTCAGCACTAATCCTGTTCATCCTTCAAATAATTCATTACCTCCATTGTCTAATGGCAGTGATAATTTATTTTACTTGAATGGTTTAAATGTTAATCAAGTTTTTGACGCACCAGGAACAGGTTGGGATGGTCTATGGAAGGGGTATGAAACAAGCAACATGTTTTTCGCAGGAATTCCACTTCCTATTATGAAAAATATAAATGTGGAATCAGGAACTCTTCCCTATTACGATTATCTTTTTGATGGACCCAAGCCTTTGACTGAAAATGGATGGGAACTGTTATTAGTCAATTTGGGTAGATTTCCGAATGATAACGATGAAATTCCTGTTGCTGCGGCAAATCTACATCAATTTCCGTACATTGTTATTTATAATAAATACCTTGGCAAAATAAGGGTTTTCTGCAAATTCGGTTTAGACCAAACCGTTTTTGAGGCAGCCGATGCTGTTGAAATTTCATTGCAATATACAGATCCAAAAAAGGTGTCAGGAGCAATGCGTTTATATGAAGGTATGAATCAATCATTGGATATGAAAACCGATATTGTTATGATAACAAGTGTGGCAAAAGCACAGAATTTCGGAAATACTTGGTATAGTACAGATTTTCAAATAGCTTATGATCCATGTACTTGTTTTTATCCTTCTGAAATTAAACTTTTATTTTCCCAAATAAAAGAGCAAGACTTAGTAGCTCATTCAAGAACGGTAACTTTAGAAGATCAACCTCTAATAGATAATGATTTGGTGGTTAAACCTACAGATTGGTTATCTGGGTTTGATTATTCTGGTGAAACTGTCGAAGGTGGCCTAGCTATGGCCAAATCGTTGGATGTAATGATTGAACGTTATATTGCTGAGCTGGAACAATATAAAATAGATTATGCTAATGTAGTAGCTGAAAATAAAGAGGTGAACAAGAGGTTGGCAGTAATGAAGCTTTTTGATAAAGTTGTTCTTAAAGGAGCGGGTCAATTAGTATCTAACTTCTTAGCATTTGATTTTTGGGGAGATATAGAAGAAAATGCTAAAGAGCTATTGGGCAAAGATTCGACCGATAATGACGTAATTGATAAAAAGGCCTTGGAGAAAATGGGTAAGAAATTTTTAGCGTCAGGTGTTAGCGGTTTAAAAACACTTATCACTGGTGAGATTAAGCCATTACCCGAAGAGCCAAATATGCCAACAGCTACTTTTTCTGAAACAAGTTATTCTGGAAAAATAACGAGCAGGTCAGATTATGCAGGACCAAAATTTTATACTCCCGGTACTTATGGGTCAAGTGGTACTGGAAGACCCGTAATTGGAGAGGTTTATAATTATCCTGTGTATAATGAAGTCTTGGGTACTTTTGCACTTTTGAAAAAACCAAAACTTGAAATTGGCGAATTTCTATTTTTTGGAGAAAATAAAGTGTTTCAAAAAACTTCTCAAACTATCATAAACGTTAAGAATTTAGGCCTGCAGAGGTATCAATCTTGGACTAAAGCGTATAAGTTTGGATTGGCTGAGAAATTAGAATTTGCATTCAATGATGTATTAGACATTAAAGATTATAATATTGACGTTTCTTTTGTGATAAAAGCCAAAAGAAAAAATCTAGATATACCAAGTACATCAATCATATCAGGTTTTCATGATTCTGGAAAATTCGTTAATACTTTAATAACAAATGACAATATTGAAAATTTTAATCCTATCTATTCGAAAGGCATGGCTTATCGATATTATTATGATAACCCAATAGTTGAACTTGCAGATTGGGATCCTAATAATGTTACCTCTTTAACAGACAAGAGAGAATTTCATTTTGAGACCCCATTTATTCCAATTGATGCTATGATGCCATTCGAAAACTCAATAGGAATTAAAAATGAAGCTGTATCTTTTAGATTTGAACAAATTAATGATCAAGAGTTAGAAAATATAGATTATGAAATCATTAATAATCAATACGTATTCGACCTAAGTGATCCAGGAATCACAAAACCTGAATACCTTAATCCCATTGAAACAGGATTTGAATATGTTTTTGAAATCGAAATGAGGTTATTGATTGATATAGAATTTAACGATGTAGATGAGTTTGGGAATCCTCATGTGGCAACAGAGATTCATACTTATAAAATTGATCCATCGTGGATATCCAATGGAGATTGGGCGTCATATCCAAAAGACATAACACAATATCAAGAAAATTTAAATTTTCATGATATCAATTTTAACGGGGAACAGGTTGATGGCTGCAGTTTATCTAATAAAACATACACATGCCGGGCGTGGTATGATATTAAAATTGATGGTGATCTAACTACTTCAAATAATTATTCTGCAAATTTAATTGCAGGAAACCTTGTGACAGTGGTTCCTGAAGCAAATGTTAATCCAGAGATAAGTTACTGGATAGAACCAATACTTGACTATTCACAGCCTATGCCAAAAGCGACTCTTGCTCAAGTTAAAGATTTTTGTGATGGTAACCTAAATGTTGCGGGTTCTTACTTAGCAAATATTAGCTCTAAATCTAGTATTATTGACACGTTGAGTTATAATGATAATTTAAATAAAGGTATCAATAATGTAGATTATTCAGTTTCTCTTTTTCCTAACCCAGCTGGAAACAGAGTTACAGTTCAACTCTCAAGTTTAGTGGAAGGAACACGCATTATAATAGTTGATATGATGGGGAGAACAATTCCAGTAGAGATAAGTCAAGAAGGTAGAAGTTATCAAATTGCTTTGGATCATTTGCAGTCGGGAAGTTACATGGTTAGAGTTGTTAATACAGAAGGAACTATTAATAAACGCTTAATAAAAAAATAACATGAAATATATACTTACTCTCTTATTACTCACTCTCCTATTCTCCTCTTGTAACAAAGAGAACCGGTTTTCAAAAAGATTAATGAAAGGAGATGTTTGGACCATTACCAATCTAACAGTCAATGATGAGTACTATGGATTATATGGGAATTGGCGAGTTGAAGATGTTGATATTTACGATTCAATACCAAGTATTCAATGGGAAGCGAATAATCAAACAACTAATTTTCAGTGGCAATTTCAAGACAAGGGTAAAATTTTTGAAATTGTATATGGAGATCCATCCTGCGTAAATTGTACAACTCCGCCAAATGCTCTTGATTTTCAATGTTATTTTTTATCTGGAAAATATGATGTTAAAGTCCATAAGAGAAATAAAATGATTTTTGAAAGTAATTCTACAATTGGTTTTGATGGTAAGAAGGTGGTGATTTGGATAGAGAGGAATTAAAAATTAAAAATGAAAAATGTGTGGTTAACCCAATTTTTCATCCGATCTATATCGTATTATCACTTTTCATTTTTAATTTAAAAATGAAAAGTCCCAAAAGAATCAGCGTTGCTGGAATTGTAGTTTTTAAGTCGATTTCACCCATCCATTCGGGGAAGCTATCATTTGCTAACCAATAGACATTAAGTACATTGTTTGCTGCGTGCATAATGATTCCTGGAATTATACTTCCTGAAACGTAATACATCATTGCTAAGACCAATCCGAAGGAGAAAAGAGGTAATATTTGGATGTAGTTAAAATGAAGAAAAGCAAATAGTGCAGCACTTGAGAAGAGTGCCAAGGTTAAATTTTTAGTATTCACCAGAATATGGTGGAATAGAAATCTACGAAAAGCAAACTCTTCTGATATTCCTGTGATTAATCCTATAATCAATAAAGAGGCATAGAAACTCAAGGAGTTTGTTTTGCCTACCAAGTTCTTTAATTGTTCATCAGAGAGCTCCTTTGCTGCCATTAACTCTTCATGGAAACCTAAATACTTTATGATTTCAATGTTTATTTCACCAAAAAACGGCAGAAGGAAAAAAGCACAAGTAAATAGGAGCAAAGACCAGAGAATGGTTTTGAATTTGGGCTTCTCTAAAATTCTTTCAGAACCTTTGGTGAGCTTTGAGTATAAAATCCCTGGAATCAATAAAAAGCCCAATTGGAAGGGCAAGAAATTAACGAACATGTATTGAACTGGGAAGGCTTTGAGTTGTATGCTGATATTGTCAACTGGCATTTCAGGATACAAAGCTGAAACCAATAAACTAACAACAATTGAAATTAGAATAAATGAAATAAATCCAACAACAAATAGTATTACCGCTTGAAAAAACGATGTAAATGAATCATATTTTTCTTTCATTATGCAAGGACTTCTTTACGTTGACTGTCTAGTTTCAAAAGGACAAGAATCATAATTAGAAACGACATCATTGATGAACCACCATAACTAAAAAACGGCAAGGGAATACCAATTACTGGAATAATACCAATATTCATCCCTACATTAATTGCAAAGTGATAAAACAGAATCATGGCGACGGAATTGGCATAAACCCGGGCAAATCTACCCTTTTGTCTTTCCGCAATAATAATAATTCTAACCAGCAAAACGGTGAAAAGAATTACCAAGGTTGCCGACCCTAAGAAACCCCATTCTTCAGAATAAACAGAGAAAATAAAATCTGTTTCACTTTCGGGAACATGTCTGCTTCTTGGACTAGAGAGTATCGCTTCATGATATCCAACACCTGAGAATCCACCAGAGCCAACCGCAGCTAATGCTCTGTTTCTGTTGTAATCTTTTCCATCTTGATCCTGAATTTTACCTAACCATAAGTCAATTCTATCTTTTTGATGGACTTGCAAAACATTTAAATAGGTGTATGAGATTAATCCAACCAGACCTACTGTTACAACATATACAATAAGAATTGCAGATCTCATTTTTTTCTTACTTCTTTGAGAAGAGAATTTTAAATTTATAAAGAAAATAACAATAAAAAGGAAAGTGATAATGATGAGTAAGAGCATCCATCCTGCTAAGTCATAGCCTGGTAGAAACGAAAATGTATGTTTTGATTCGGTTAAATACAGGGTTGTTATGCTGAGGAAAATGATGATAAATAACACAGGAATGAAGTGGATTCCTACAAAAGTGTGTTTGAATCTCATACCTAACACACGATTTGAAAAGAATAGAATAATTGGGTCGAAGGTAATTCCTTCTCTGTACATCACAAAGAAGAACGCCGTAAATACCAAGAATGTTCCTGTATCATTTTGAATTAGAACCAATAACATTGTTCCTATAACAACAAAAAGAGCTAAAAATAATGAGCGTTTAGAAATTAATTTCCCTCTATTTTCTGAAATAACGTAAGCAAGCATTAGAGCAGTTGTGAATTTAGAAAACTCAGAGGGCTGAACTCCAAATGGACCAACACCCAACCACGATCTTGCCCCATTAATTGGTTCTGTGAATAATACCAAAATAAGTAAAATTAAAACAACTAAAAAGGCCAGGGGCGTAAGTTTCCTAATATATTCCGCATCAATTAATGAAATCACGATTCCAAGGAATAAACCAATTCCAATCCACATTAATTGTTTTCCGTACAGTGTTTTTATATCAAATAAAAATGGTCGGTCAGGATTATAGGCTGCCGAATATATATTGATCATTCCCATCAATAACAGAGCGGTAACTACCGCTATGATCAACCAATCCCATCCTGCTGTTTTTTCTCGAAAACTATTCATTAATATTTGTAAAACGCTGTTCTAAAATTCTTTTTTCTTTTATTGTATCTGTAACTTCACCTTTGAGGTATTTTTCTATCATTAAGCTTGCAATAGGTGCAGCCCATGTTCCTCCAAAACCAGCATTTTCAACAAATACAGCGATGGCTATTTTTGGGTTGTCGTAGGGTGCAAAAGCTATAAAAACCGAGTGGTCTTCTCCGTGAGGGTTCTGTGTAGTTCCTGTTTTTCCAGCCACAACAACATCAGTTATTCTTGCACGTCGAGCAGTTCCGTGCGCTTCGTTCACCGCGGCACGCATTCCTTCTTTTACAGCAGCAAAATATTTAGGTTCCACCATGGTGTATTTTTTTATTTTAAACTTCTCCTCAGGTCCGTTATCTCCGATATTTTTTACTAAATGTGGTTCGTAATAAAACCCTTCATTTGCAACTATTGCTGCGATATTAGCCATTTGTAAAGGCGTTAGCTTTACTTCTCCCTGACCAATACTATTTGAGCGTATCGTTGAAAAAGCCCACCTGTACTCTCCATACCAGTGATTGTAAAAGGCAACATTTGGAATAACTCCGCTTCTTAAACCAAAAATGTCTGTTTCTGGTCGAACGCCTAGTCCAAAACTGTGCATATATTTTTCCCAAATAGCTAAACCTTCAGCAGCATCTTTAAAGTTGTTAGAATATTTCCCTTGCTGAATTATTTTTTTCACTTCATAGTAAAAATAGGGGTTACAGGAATATTGTATGGCTTTAGATACACTTGTTGCAGGAGGATGATTGTGGCATCCAACCATGGATCTAGTGCATGGAAACCCTGAGTTTTCTGTAATTACCCCTTCTTGTAGACCAATTAAAGCTTGTACAACTTTAAATATCGAACCAGGAGGATATTCTGCCGCCAATGGGCGAGGGTAAAAAGGTTTTAAAGTGTCTTTATATAATTTTTGATAGTTTGTTCTGATATTTCTGGAGCCAACCATTAAGTTTGGGTCATAACTTGGTGCACTTACCATGGCTAATATTTCACCCGTTGCAGGCTCTATTGCAACGATGGAACCCAGCTTGTTTTTCATAAGTGCCTCGCCATAAGCTTGTAAGATGATATCAATTCCTAGGTGGAGAGGAGGCCCTTGTTGAGCGTTGGTATCCAGTTTTCCACCAGCGAAATTGTCTACTAATTTCCCTCTTGAAGAAGTAAGGATAACTTTTGTTCCTTTTTTCCCCCTCAATTCGTGTTCGTAATATTTCTCTAATCCGGACCTACCAATAAAGTCTCCAACTCTGTAGAATTTTCTATCTGCATTAAGTTCTGGACCGCTGATTTCATTCAAATAACCAAAAATATTAGCCCCATTTGGGTAAGGATAATCGCGCATACTCATCGGTTCTTCATAAAAACCTTTAAATTCTGATAAGTCCATTGCAATTTCAGATATTTCATCTGAAGATAATTCTTTAAGAAATGCGTGGGGTAAATAACTTCGATAATCGTTTACAACTGTATCGTTACCTGTTGTTTTACTTCGGGTTTTTCTGTCTAATTCTTTGCGTATTTCAGCGAATCGTTGCCTGATTGAATCAACAGAATATCCTATAAGTTTAGAAAATGCATTGGTGTCTAAGTTTTCGATATCATCTTCTACAAACATAAGATTGTAGTAGGTTTTGTTTGCTACTATTTTTTTGCCATTTCTGTCATAGAGAATACCACGAGGAGGTTTGATAGTGATTTTTTTCTTAGCTACTTCTCCAGCACGTTCAATCCATTTGTCATCAACTACTTGCATGTAAAATAGTCTGGCGGTGAAAACAACGCCAACAAAAACAAAAAGGAGGATAAAAACGAGTCGTCTATTTTCTAAATTCATACTTTTTTAGACTTTTTAAAGAAAAGTACTTGAATGAGTATAAAGATAGTTAAAGTTATAATGGAACTTAACAGAGTACTTGTAAGAATTTCTTTCCAAGCTGACCATTTGAAATATTCGAGTCCGAAAAACCAGAAATGATGGAGTAGAATAGTGATTCCTGAGACTTTTATAAACCACGAGTAACCCAATTCTCTTGCGATAGGTTCTTTTAAGACGTCATAACCATCTCGTGGAGCAAATTGTCTAAAGATAATTGGACGAATATAAGCTATGAAAACAGCAGCGCTTGCATGAAGTCCGAAGGTATTCATAAAAAAGTCTATTCCAACTCCAGCTAAAAAAGCCAATAGCATCAAAACAACGGGGCGTGTATCGAAAGGGAGCATAAGAATAAACAATGGATAGACCATTGGATGAATTCCGTACCCGAAATTCAGTTGTCCAAAAATCAACCCTTGCGCAAGCACAAAAATCAATAAACGAAAGATATTTTTTACGAGATAATTCATTGTAATTCTTGGATGTCTTTTTCTATTGCTTCAAGTTCCAATTTATGGATGTTTTTTATGATATAAACATACCTCAATTTTCTCATGTCTTGATTAAGCTTAACAATAATATCCCATCTTGGCTGACCTTCGATTGGTACTAGTTCTTCCACAACACCGATTGGTTCTCCCGGAGGGAAATATCCGCCACTTCCACGTGCCAAAACTTTTGATCCAATTTCTACTTCTATATCATTTGAAAACCCAGTCAGTTTAACTCTTCTAGGATCGTTCCCTTCATATTTTATTAAACCATGTGCATTTGATTTACTGATGAAGGCACTGATGTTTATATCCTTAGTAAGAATAGATTTTACAATTGCGAAGTTTTCTGAAACATCATAAACGATTCCAACGATTCCATCTGAAGAAACAACGCCCATTCTTCTCTCAATGCCTTTATCAGTTCCAGCATTAATTGTGAAATAGTTATTGGTATGTGTATGAGAGGAATTGATTACTGTTGCAGGGATTCTTTCAAAACTTAAGCGTCTTAAAGTATCGTTAATTATTGCGGTATTGGTATCTATAGAAAAGTAATTATCAGCTATTTTTCTTTCAAGGGCTACGTTCTGAGCTTGGAGTTTTTCGTTTTCTTCATCTAAATAAAGATATTTTATAATGTCTCTTTCCCACGTCAATAACGTCCCTGTCACTGCGGTAGATGAATTGAAGAACTTCGTTCTTGGAAAACTCATAACCGAGAAGTAGGAACTTAGCGCGGCAATTTGTAAAATAAGGAAGACAAGAAAAACCCTGAATCTTCGAAAGAATGCTATAAACTTTAGCATGAAATTTTATTGCTTTTAATCTCTTATCAAGAATTGGAAACGGTTTATATTTTTTAATGCGATACTTGTACCTCTTGCTACAGCTCTTAGTGGGTCTTCTGCAATGTGAACAGGAAGCTTAGTTTTTAAAGACATACGCTTATCTAATCCACGCAACATTGAACCTCCACCTGCTAAGTAGATTCCAGTTTTGTAAATATCTGCAGATAATTCTGGTGGAGTCATTTCTAAAGCACTTAAAATTGCTTCTTCAATTTTAGATATTGATTTATCTAAAGCGTGTGCAATTTCAACATAACTCACTATAATTTCTTTTGGAATTCCAGTCATTAAATCTCGTCCACGAACAGCGAAATCTTCTGGTGGATTATCCAATTCTGGCAAAGCCGAACCAACTTCAATTTTAATTTGTTCTGCTGTACGTTCTCCAACAAGAATGTTGTGTTGGCGGCGCATATATTCTTCAATATCTTTTGTGAAGTCGTTTCCAGCAACACGAATTGATTTATCACTTACGATACCTCCAAGCGCGATTACGGCAATTTCAGAAGTTCCCCCTCCGATGTCAATAATCATATTCCCCATCGGTTCCTCCACGTCAATTCCAATACCTATTGCGGCAGCCATTGGCTCGTGAATTAAATACACTTCTTTTGCTCCTGCGTGTTCTGCTGAATCACGAACGGCTCTTTTTTCCACCTCAGTGATTCCTGAAGGGATACAAATCACCATTCTTAGCGAGGGATTAAATAAACTTTTACGTTTCTTGATCATTTTGATCATTCCACGAATCATTTGCTCAGCACATTGAAAATCAGCAATTACACCATCTTGAAGAGGACGCACTGTTTCAATCAACTTATGGGTTTTACCATGCATTTGTTGCGCCTTTTTTCCAATTGCAACAATTTTACCTGTTTGAATATCTCTAGCAACAATCGAGGGCTCATCCACAACGACCTTATCATCCATGATAATAAGTGTGTTAGCTGTTCCTAAGTCAATTGCTATGTCTTGTGTTAAAAATCCAAATAATCCCATATCGTTTTTGCCGCGCTAAAAGTGTCTTAAATAAAGTATAGTAAACTCAATTCCAAAATTAGCGAAATTTATGTACTAACTATTAATATATTTATTTTAATGTTTAAAGTGGCGATTTCCTGTAAAAACCATTGCCATTCCATGTGCATCACAATAGTTGATTGACAACTCATCTTTAATTGAACCTCCTGGCTGAATTACGGTGTTAATTCCTTCTAAATTAGCGATTTCCACACAGTCTGGGAAAGGGAAAAACGCATCAGAAGCCATGACTGCTCCGTTCAGATCAAAGTTAAATGATTTAGCTTTGTGGATTGCCTGATTCAATGCATCAACTCTTGATGTTTGTCCGGTTCCACTCGCCAATAATTGACCGTTTTTAGCCAATACTATTGTGTTTGATTTAGTGTGTTTTACTAATTTATTAGCAAATGCTAAATCTTTATTTTGTTGTTCTGTTGTACCCAATTTAGTTACAGTTTGAAAATCTTCAATTTTATCTGTAATCATATCTCTGTCTTGTTCTAAAACACCATTTAAAATAGTTCTGAATTGTTTTTTAGGAAATTCGAAAGGCTTTTGAACTAAGATTACTCTGTTTTTCTTAGATTTTAAAATCTCAATTGCTTCTTCTTGATAAGCTGGAGCAATTACAACTTCACAGAATAAATCGTTAATTAAAGTTGCTGTTTTCGTATCGATCTTTGTGTTTGAAATCAATATTCCACCAAAAGCAGAAACAGGATCTCCAGCTAATGCATCAATATATGCTTGTTCGATTGTTGAACGGGTAGCTAAACCACACGCATTATTGTGTTTTAAAATCGCAAATGTAGGATCATCATCTTTGAAGTCTTCCATTAGGTTTACAGCAGCATCAACATCCAGAAGATTATTGTATGAAAGCTCTTTACCGTGAAGTTTATCAAAAATACTGTCTAAATCGCCAAAGAATATTCCTTCTTGGTGAGGATTTTCACCATATCTCAAAACTTGTGCTTCAGTGATGCTTTGTTTGAAAACTGCCTCTTCGTCTTGGTTGAAATAATTGAAAATATGTGTGTCGTAATGTGAACTTACATTGAAAGCATCTTTTGCATAAGCTTTTCTTTGCTCAACTGTTGTTTCTCCTTTTTGATTTGTAAGAATAGTCAAAAAGTCTGCGTATTGTTTACGTGTAGAAACCAACATTACGTCATTGTAGTTTTTTGCAGCTGCACGAATTAAAGAAATTCCTCCGATATCAATTTTTTCAATAATTTCTTCGTGCGTTCCTCCGGCAGCAACTGTTTCTTCAAATGGGTAAAGGTCTACCATCACTAAATCAAAAGAAGGAATGTCAAATTCTTTTAATTGCTCTTGGTCTTTTTGATTGTCTTTTCGGTTTAAAATTCCACCAAAAACTTTAGGGTGAAGTGTTTTTACTCGACCACCTAAAATTGAAGGATAAGAAGTTAAATCTTCTACACGCAGAACTTTTATTCCAAGATCTTCAATAAAAGATTGTGTTCCTCCTGTGCTGTAAATCGTAACTCCTTGATTTGAAAGTTCTTTTACGATTGGTCCAAGTCCGTCTTTATTGAAAACAGAAATGATTGCACTCTTGATTTTTGTATTGCTCATAACCCATTTGATATTAAGCGTACAAAAATAAGCAGTTTAACTGAATTAAGAGTCTTTTTACAAGCAATTTGCAGAATGATTTTAGGCTTTAAGTTTTAGGCGTTATGCTTTATGCAGCCTTCAGCAAATAAGCTAACTTCCTAAAGCTGAAAAATCAGCTATTCACCATGTGTTGTGCCAATTGAGGGAATTTATTGAACAATTCTGTAGAGATCTCATCTGAAAGCGATAAAGTTGAGATGGCTTCTTTCATGCAAGATAACCAAGCAACCATTGCATTTTGATCAATTTTATGAGGTAGGTGGCGCTGGCGCATTCTTGGAGGACCATATTTTTCAATATAGCGTGGAGGACCACCTAAAAACTGAGTTAAAAACCGAAATTGTTTTTCTTTTATCTCCTCAATAATATCTGTATCAAATAGTGGAATTAAAACAGGATGTTGGTAAACTCTTTCATAAAAAGCATCAACAAGGTCTTTAATTTTATCCTCTCCTAAACGAATGTAAAGTGTATTGTCAAATTCTTGTACCATAAGGTCGAAATTACTCAAATTTAATGTTTAAATCAGTTCATTATTGTGAATAAGTTTTACCTGAATTTTCTATTTCTAGCTTCAAGACATTAAAATTGATTATTTTTAGCTTTCGTAAAACAGGTTCATTTTAGCTATTAGATGATTTATAGACTCATAGTTTACTTTCTGTTATTTCCGCTTCTAAATTTTGGTCAGAAAACAACTGATTACAATAGAGATTCTGGAACTTCGAATAATATTGCCGATTGTTTTGGCGCAATAGAAATTAAGCCCAATTTTTCATCAAATGTTCAATTGATTGGCAACGGTGGAGAGTTTGATGATTTTATTTCAACTGAAAGCTTTTTGGGAGGGAAGGAATTGAATAGTTTATGGTTTAGCTGTCAAACGAAAACGCCTGGTTTTTTGTCAATCACCCTAGAGAAAGTTGATTTTTCATTCAATTATGTGGCTTTTTTAGTAGATAATACAGAAAGTTGCGAATCAATTCACAATGGATCAATAGTGCCTATTCAAAAAGGTCAAGTCAATAAAAAGAGCATCCTTACATTTTTGTTGGATTCTATTAGGGTTGAAGCTGACCAAAACTTGATAATTTGCATTAATTCGCACCTCACCACAAAATCTGAATTTGCATTAATTTCCTCATTTGGGGACCAAGTGACAGAAGCAGATATTGAAGCAATGAAAAAGGTTCATGATTTTCGAGATGATGGTTCAGAAAAAGCTTTTAAAATCAAAATTAGAGATGCTTCTTCAACTTTGCCGTTGGTAGCCAAAGTAATTGTCTTGGGAACCAAAAGAAACAATGCTCTTTATATGGTATCAGATTTTATATTTCCATACGCAGAGCAGTTAAGATTAAATTTAAAAATTGATGTCGAAGGGTATTTCTTTGAAGACCGTGAAATTAATTTAAGGCAAATTGAAGGTGACGAATTGGTTATTAATATGAATCCTATTCATCTAAATCAATCCATTGTACTAGAAGGTCTGCAATTTGTTTCTCAAACCGATGTTTTACTTCCTTCGGCTTATACTAAATTGAGAAGATTAAGAGATTTTATGGCTTTAAATCCGAGTGTTGAAATTGAAATTCAAGGCCATGTTCATCAATTCGGTAAAAACACTTGGCGTGCTAAAAGTCTCTCCAAAAAGAGAGCGAAAAAAGTTAGAAGATATCTTATTGGTGCCGGAATTAGAAAGTCTCGCATGAGTGTTGTTGGCCTGGGAAATGAAAGTATGAAGTTTCCTGAAGCCGAAACCGAAGCCGAAATTCAAGCGAATAGAAGGGTGGAAATACGGATAAAGTAATTCTACTCAAAACTCCCTACTCCCTACTCCCTACTCAATACTGCCCTCCTATTTCTCTCTACTCGTCGTATATTCAACCAACATAATCATCGATTGTTTACTTGGTGAGTCTGGAATTGGTTCTAGAAGTTTTAAGGCTTCGTCTTTTATTTTAATCATGTGATTATAAGCGTATTCTATTCCTTCGTTTTCAATTACCAATTGTATTGCGCGACGCACTTTTTTAGGGTTTTCATTGTGTCGTTTAACGATATTGATTAATTCTTTTTTCGTTTTTCGATCTACTTTATTCAAAGTGTAAATCAATGGAAGGGTCATTTTCTGTTCACGGATGTCATTTCCAGTTGGTTTTCCAATTTTCCCTGGCGTTCCATAATCGAAAATATCATCTTTAATTTGAAAAGCAATTCCGATTTTTTCACCAAAAAGGCGCATTCTTTCTGCTTCGTCTTCTCTCTCAACGGAAACTGCACCAGCTTCACAGCAAGAAGCAATTAATGAAGCCGTTTTTTGTCTGATAACTTCAAAGTAGGTCTCTTCGTCAATATCAAGTCGGCGAGCTTTTTCAATTTGAAGTAATTCACCTTCACTCATTTCACGAACGGCCCTGGCAACAATTTCTAATGAACGGTATTTCTTGTTTTCAACGCTCATTAATAACACCTTTGAGAGGAGGAAATCACCTACTAGAACAGCAATTTTATTTTTCCATAATGCGTTAATTGAGAAAAAACCTCTTCTTTCGTTGGCGTCATCTACAACATCATCATGAACTAAAGTTGCCGTGTGTAAAAGTTCAATTAAGGAAGCAGAATTGTAGGTGTCCTCATTCACCTCTCCCAGCATTTTAGCTGAAAGAAATACAAACATTGGACGCATTTGCTTCCCCTTTCTTTTGATGATGTAATGCGTAATCTTATCTAAAAGAGGTACTTTAGAATTCATACTTTCCCTAAAGTGCGATTCGAACTTCTCAAGCTCCTCTGCAATTGGACTTTTAATATCACTGACTTTTATCATCGGCTACAAATATAGAAAATAAAGCATAATTAAAATTTAAAGATTCAAAGATTCAAGGATTGAAGGATTGAAGGATTCAAAGATTGAAGGATTAACTCCGTTGAGGGCTTCGCCGTTCAAAGATTTAAATATTCAACGATTCAAATCATTTGTAATCCTAAAGGTTTTATTCGATAGATTTCAAAAACTCAACCATATTTACTTCTGTTGGTAAATTCAGTTTTTTTCGAATTCTATAGCGAGACATTCTGATGGCTTTATAGCTCACATTTCGCATTGTCGCAATTTCTTTGTTGGACAATCCTAAACGTATTAAACCGCAAACGTTTTTGTCTAATTCGGTGAGTTCAGGATATCTTTTCTGTAATTGATCCAGAAATTTGTAATTCACTTCTTCTACATTCTCTTGGAATTCTTTCAGCTGCTCGTCTACCAACATGTTATTATTGGTATAATTGATTAATATCCTGATTTCATTTTTTGCTTCCTCAATGTCTGATTTGTTTTTTAGAATTTCATTCAATTTAGATTTTACATCAATCAAAACTTCTTGTTTTCGAGATATATCAATAGCAAAGTCAGTTAAATCTTTGTTTTTATATTTCAACTCCAATTTGGTCTTTTCTTTCTCTAGTTTTTCGACTTCAAATTTGTTTTCGGCAAGTTCTTTCTTTATTCGCATCAAAGAAATTCTCTTTTTGCTGTACAATAAAATCAGGATTGCCAGAATAACAAACGATAAAAGTCCAATCAATAATCGATAGAAGAAGTGTTTGTTTTTTTCTTGTAACACCTCGTTTTCTTTGTCTTTTAGCTCTATTTGTTGATTTTGATATTCTAATTGGACATTTAAAATGTTTTCTAATAAACCTTTCTCTATGTTAAATCGCCGACTTTCGCGCAGTTCATCTCTAGTTGTTTTTAGAGAATCGTATTCTTTGAAATAGCTTAATGCCTTTTGGTTTTGTTGTTGTTCCAAATGAACTTTAAAAAGCCAGTAGTAGATAGGGACTAGGTTTGCTGTAAAATTACTATTGTTTTTTTTGGGTTCTAGTTTGTTTAGGCAATTTAATAAGGTTTTATTGGCTTCTTTGAAGGAGTTTTTTTCATAATAAAACTTAGCCAATTCAACCCCTGCATTTATAGCTAAGTCATAATCTCCACTTTCCAAATTGTAGTTTATATCCTCATTAAGGAATTCTATCCCTTGTAGGGCTTTGTCGATCTCCCTTATATAAATAGCACCGAGATTTCCCTTTAATAAAGCCATTTGGGCCTTGTGTTTGTTTCTCAAGGTTTCATCGTTTTCTAGCATTTGAATACCTTTTAAATAGTATTTTTCAGCTTGAACGAAGTCTGAAATTTGCGAATAGAAAAATCCTAAATTGTTGTAAGAGCTTAAAGTGTAAAATGTAGATTTCACTTTTTTTGCTGCGGCAAGAGCGTCTAGATATGATTTTTCTGAGGCTTCAAAATCCTTGTTCCAAAAATGATTCTTTGCAATAACTGAGTTCTCTAATGAAACGGGTTCTCCATAGTTTTTCTCCTGTAAAAACTTTAGGTTAGTCTTTAATAATTCATTTGACTTTTCAAATTGTTCGATGAAAGCATAAATTACAGCAAATTCTCTACGGACTTGTACGCATTGAAAATTCCCTTCGGTACACAAGGAGTCAATTGCATATTGATACCATCTGATCCGCTCACCAAACTCTCCTTTATCTTTATAATATTTGCCAATTTTAAGAATTCCTTCTCTTAAGATGGAGTCTTGCTTGTTGTTTATGGATAATCTCGCAAATTCATTAAAGGAAGCTTTTATCTCATCAGGTGCAGCATATTCTAACTTTTTATTGAGGTCATGCCATTTCTGTTCAACAACACCATGGTTTTCTTGAGCAATATTTTCAGTTGAGACAAATAAAAAGCCCAACAGAAAAATGATATGTAAAGAGATTCTCTTCATTTTTCTATTGGGCTAAAATAACGGATTTCTTAATCCATTAAGGTATTAATTCTTAATAAACTTCTGAACTGATGTATTTTCATTCGTATTAAAGTGAATAAAGTAAATTGCAGCATCCCAATCTCTAATAGAAATTGTAGCATTTTCTCTTAATTCTGAAATTGCTCCTGTTTTCATTGACTGACCTTGAGCGTTGAAAATTGCGTAAGTTCCTTCTTGATTTCCTTTAATGTCAACGTTGATAACATCGCTTGATGGAATTGGAGAAACATTGAACGTTGGTGCATACATTGTTTGATTTTTCACAGAAAGATCCTCTGTAACGCTGAATTCATAAATAAAGCTTGCTCCAAAATCACCTTCGAAATTTTTGATATGCGAACCGCTCAATGTTTTAATTTTCATTGTTCCAGCTCCATCACTGTTTGCCCAAAAGTTAATACCATTTTCTCCTGAATCTTCAATCACAAAGCGGTAACAACCTACTGTTAAATTCAAAGTATCATTGTAAATCGTGTTGTTTGACAAACTTGTTCTCTCCATTATAATGTTTCCAGCGTGATCTTCAATTCTGTATTTATTTTGATTTGCTTTTGTATTGGTTTTAATTTCTAATACAAATTCAGGTATAACAATATCTGTAACCGTGAAATTAGATTTATAAGAATTGTTAGGTAAATAATCGTCTGCTACACCGTTTACCGAAATGATTTTAGCTTCAAATGTATTGTTAGCATTTTGAATAGCTGTATTCCAAAGGCCCGATGTTGATGGCAAGATAATATCTTCCTCCTCTAAAAACGCCAAAGAACCTGTCCAGTCAAAAGTTTCTGCTGTTCCTCCGTTTATAGAATATTCAATTGTCAAAGACGTAATGTTACTGCTTCCCGAGTTTTGAACCGTAATTAATGGATCGCTGCATGTTGGGTTGGTTCTTCCATAAGCAATTTGATCATTTGGCGCTTTAACTTGTACAATTCTAGCATCAGTTGAAAAATTGACTGGACCGTAAGAGATGATTTGATTACTAACAATGTATCTAGAGTCTCCTGTTGCTGTTGTAACTCCATAGTCTACTTCAATTTGATTGTTGTTAATATAGTTTGTAACATCCCATTCTTTCACAAGTGAAGGCATTCCAGGACACCAACCAGCGCGGTCATAAATCCAGGTTCCTCCTTGTGGATAGATTGGGTTTTCAGAACATTTCATCCATACTTGCCATTGAAGATTCTGCTGACCATTGTTGATGTTTAGATAGTGCTGACGTGGAATAAATTCTCCTTCTTGACCATGGCCTGTAATTACAGATGTAATTTTTGCAGATTGTGTTGTTGGGAGTAAATCTATTGTACGAGGTTCGTAATATTTGTTTGCACTTATGTTTGCATAATTAACATGGTCAACTCTCCAAATTTGACGCATATCCAATACTTCTCTCGTAGGCGTTCCGTGAACAAATAAAAATTGAATATCAATATCTTCTTGCCATTCACCTCCTCTTGTCATTTTTAACCCACGATTTCCTTGAAGAATAGGGTAGAAGTCTGTTACATCAAAAAACCATGCAACTCCTTCCATTCCTAAATCTAATCTTACACCATAAGGAGTTACTAATGATAAAATTTCAAGAGAACTTGGTGTTCTTAGGCTATAATCAATCACATAATTACTTAAAAGGAAAGCATCAGCGCTTAAACTTTCTGTGATTACTGTTCCGTTTATATCATACTCTGTATTTGATTTTGGGTAATAATCTAAAAACGTTGTTACGATGTCAGAAGAATAGCTACCATTTGCTGGGTCTAATACATTTTCAGCTACAACGTAACTTTCTTTCATAATTGAATCGTTTTCTAAGGTGTTTGTAATATTTAATGTGTAATCAGCTTGATGGAAAGTGATATCTGGAATAATTGAACTCACTGAGAAATCAAAAATATGTTCGCTAGTAGATCGTTTTCCAAATGCTGTTCCTCCAATTATTTCTCCATCGTTATTGTTTGGAGATTGATCTATAACTGTACTCGTTGATCCATCAAAAACATAATTCAACTGTAAATTTGAATAATTCGGATGATTTGCATTAATTCTTGAATGCATATAGTTTTTAATTGTAGCAGCGGATAAATTAGTATCCCAAATTCTTATATCATCCATTCCACCATTGAAATAGTTATTCCAATCTCCTCTTGAAATTTCGACTTCATTATGTGCACTTGTGTTTACTACAATATTATTGAGGTCCATATTGTTTACTAATGCTCCATCAACATAGAATTTTGTTCCTGTTAAACTAATTCCATCCATTGAAATAGCAATGTGGTGCCATTTCCCGTCATTTACCACTTGATTTCCTGTAACAGAACCATTGTGAACTTCTAACTTTGGTCTTCCATCGTTGTTTATCTTAATAGTAAATCTTTGTCCTGGAAGAGATTCTCCCCAAGAAACAACATCAACTTCGGTACCTTCTGTTTTAATCCATGCTTCAATCGTTCTATTTGTGCTTCCTGATACTCCTAAATAGCCGCTTGCTAAAATATAGTTTCCAGGGAAAAAGCGAACATATTGGTTTTCGTTATTTGTCAATGTTTGTGCTGCTCCAATATTTGTAGCTGCCAAAGCAATAGATGCTCCTCCATCATTTGAAGACGAAACTATTTCAACTAACAAATTCCCTCCTGTCCAGTTAAATGCTTGATAAAAAGGGATTTTGTTTTGACCGTTTGTCAATGACCAATCTCCATGATAAACTTCATTTCCGTTAATTAAATCGGAATAAGGAGCGCCTTCCAAACTAGTGAAGGAAACTTCTTTTAGTCGTATAGCTAGGTGATTCAAACTATTTGTGCTTCCATTACTAAAAAGACTTAATGCATCAATGTCACCTATTGTTAATCCTGCGGTATTGAGTTGTGTAGCTGTTAATAGAACAAAGGATCTACCACCTCTCATGGTGTGAGACAGAGCCGAAGAACTTGCTGTTCCTGCTGTTGTTATTGCAGCATTCGTTTCGTTTGCTGTTGCTGTAATTTGAACATCATAGTGCTGGTTTTTATAAATATTATATGTTGGAGTTGTACTATAGTTGTTATCACTTGAAGCGTAAGGATAGACGATGTATTTGTTTATTTGGGCTTTTACTGAATCAATTCTTGTTGAATCTGTGATGTATGTATTGCAAGAATAATCCCATTCTCCACAACCTATATTTGTTTGTCCAGAAACGGCTGGAGAAACCAAGCCATCTTTACAGCGCATTGTATATTTCATCCAAATACGCTCTACTTCGTTGCCATTCAAATTTGGAAATACAATTTGTGTATCTCTCACCATACTATTGAAGTTGAAACCCTGAACGATGGTTGTATCACCGGGGTTTTGACCGAGTGTAAATTGAGATGTGATAAGTATTGCCAAAACAGCAATTCCTCTTAGTAATTTATTTTTCATAATGTTTTATAGTTTGCCGTAAAAATAGAGACTATTTTGGGAAAAGTATTATTAGGCAAGGTCTACATTAGGCCTACATTTCCCCCATATCTAATTAAAAACCCATATAGTCAGTGCTTTATTAGGAAAGTATTTTGTTTTTGTACTACAATTGTCCCATTTTCAAAATGTAGATTAAAAAAAGGTTTTTTTGTTTTTTTAAGCTGGTTTCAGCCTCTTCCTAACTTTATATCAGACAAACTATTTTTATAGTTTTTCATTTGGTCTATTGTTTGAAAATCAATAAAACGATACTTTCGCATCATGAAACATCCAATCATTTCCGTTTTTGAACAAGCAAGTAATCCTGAAATTGCAAAAGGACAAGAGGCTTATATGAAAAACAAGTATCTTTTTTTCGGATTAAAAACTCCTTACAGAAGAGATTTGCAAAAGCCTTTTTTACTAAAAAGTAGTTTGCCAAAGAAAAAGGAAGCTTTTAAAATAGTGAAGGACTTATGGAATGAACCACAAAGAGAATTACATTATTTTGCCCAAGAGTTTTTCGCTAAATACATGAAGAATTTCGATAAAGATGACCTTGAAATAATGGAATGGATGATTGTTCGAAATTCCTGGTGGGACACAATAGATTTTATTGCAACAAAACCGCTGGCTGAATATTTTAAGAAATTTCCAGAAAAACGAAAAAATGCGGTTGATTGTTGGTTAAAATCAGATAATATTTGGCTTCAAAGAAGTGCTCTGCTTTTCCAATTGAAATATAAAAAAGATACTGATCTCGAATTACTCACTTACGTTATTCTAGAATTAGCAGATTCAAAAGAGTTCTTTATCAAAAAAGCAATTGGATGGATCTTGAGAGAATATTCCAAAACAGATGAGAAATGGGTTCTTGAGTTTGTGAGGAATAATGAACTGCAAGGATTGTCGAGGAGAGAAGCGGTGAGGTTAATTAGGAATGATTAATGATGCTTGACTCATTAATACGTTTATCCATTGTTTAAAAGTTTCGGATTACCTACTAAGGTAAATTTTAGAAACTCTATTTAAATGAATCATTAGTTTATTTTTAACCAAACCACATAAAAAAAACCGTGATTATCCGTGAACGAAGATCCGCGTCATCCGCGTTCCGCCATTCTATTCAAACTCAATAATCAATTCACCTTTTTCTACAACTGTTTCTTTATTCTTAACGATGGCTTTTACTATTCCCTCTCCTTCGGCTTTGATGACGTTTTCCATTTTCATTGCCTCAAGTGTAAGTAGGGGAGTTCCTATTGAAACTTGATCACCCACATTAACTGAGAAATTCAAAATTCGACCTGGCATTGGCGATTTTAGTTGGTGAAGTTTCCTTATTTTCTTTTTGTCTAATCCCATTTTGTGAATCAATTCATCAATTGGGCGTTCTTTTTTGACTTCGAAAGTACGATGGTTGACTTTAATTGTCATTTTTTGATCTTCAGTTGCAGCTTCAACGATTTCCCCGTGAAACTTCTTTCCCATAAAATGTATTGTGAAATAAGTATCATCAATCCACTCCACCGAACTAAATCCTTTTTCACCCTTTACTTCATTTCCGTCAACAATGTATTTCGCTTCTGTCATTTTCTGATTTTTAAAAGTCAATCTTTACAAAGATAATTTTTCTAGATGAAATGGGACGGTTTATTCCTTCCATCTGTGGAATAAATTTCCATGTTTATCTTTAAAAGTAGCCATACCTCCCTCTTTTTCATTAAAATTCGAATATAATTGCGACTTTTGTTCACCAAAAATTTAGAATCAAATTTTATGAAAAGAATATTCACCGTGATTGTCACTATCGGATTGATGTACTCTTGTGGAACGAGTAAAGGAAAGTCTTCTCAAGATATATCTAAGGACAAAACTACACTTTCATCAGAGGAAGTTAGAGAAGTAGCTGACAAAGTATTGTCGAAAAGTGAAATAATCGAAAGACCGCATTACAATCCCTCACCAACAATTTTAACAGGTTTAAAGCACACGAAGTTGGAGGTGAATTTTGATTGGGGAAAATCTCAATTAAATGGAGTTGCGACTTTAACTTGTTCACCGCATTTTTATTCAACAGACAGCTTGATTCTTGATGCAAAAGCTATGGAAATTCTATCTGTAAAACTGAGTGGAAAGGAATTGAATTACAAATACAATGATGCTAATTTTTTGAGGATAAAATTAGATAGAGAATATTCCAGAAATGAAGAATATACTGTTGTTATTGACTATATCGCTAAACCAGAAGAGAAATTGGAAGGGGGCTCAAGTGCAATAAGCAGCGATAAAGGTTTGTATTTTATTAACCCAAAAGGAGAGAATGAAAACCAAATGCCACATATTTGGACGCAAGGAGAAACCGAAGCGAGTTCTGTTTGGTTTCCAACAATTGACCGTCCAAATCAAAAAACCACACAAGAAATATACATTACCGTAGAGGATAAATTCAAAACTTTATCAAACGGTAAATTCATCTCTTCAAAAATGAATGCTAATGGAACAAGAACCGATTATTGGAAACAAGACTTGCCGCATGTTCCATATTTATTTATGATGGCAGTTGGTGAGTTTTCTGTAATAGAAGATTCTTACACAAAACCCGACGGAACTGTAATTCCGATGCATTATTACGTTGAACCTGAATGGGAAGAACATGCACAAGCGATTTTTGGTGAAACGCCACGAATGATGGAGTTTTTTACTGAATTACTAGGCGTAGAATATAAATGGGATAAATACCATCAAATAGTTGTTCGAGAATATGTGTCTGGTGCAATGGAAAATACAGGAGCTGTTGTTTTTGGAGATTTTGTTTATAAAACAAAACGCGAATTAATTGATTCTGATGACCATTCAATTATAGCCCATGAATTATTTCACCATTGGTTTGGGAATTTGGTGACTTGCGAAAGTTGGTCAAATTTACCATTGAACGAAGCTTTTGCAAATTATTCTCAGTACTTGTGGGACGAACATTATAATGGCAGAGATCATGCTGATTACGTTGCTGAAAAAGAAGCTGATGGATATTTCCAATCTTCTAGACAAATGGGGTCTCATGACATGATCTGGTTTGATTACGAAGATAAAGAAGACATGTTTGATGCACATTCTTACAACAAAGGTGGTCGTATTCTTCACATGTTACGCTATTATCTAGGTGATGATGCGTTTTTTGAAGGCTTAAAGAAATACCTGAATGACAATGCATTTCAAGCAGTAGAGATTCATCATTTGCGTTTGGCTTTTGAAGAAGTTTCTGGAGAAGACCTAAACTGGTTTTTCGAACAATGGTTTTTATCCGCATACCACCCAAAACTTGACATTTCTCAAGTTGTAAATGAAGGAAGTGTAACGGTTAACATAAATCAAAAACAAGATTTAGAATTAGCACCATTGTATAAATTACCATTGAAAATTGGAGTTTATGCAGGTGGCAAGAAAACATCACATGAAGTAGTTGTAGATAAAAATATCAACTCTTTCACTTTCACCTTTGAAGGAGAATTAGAAAACATTATTGTTGATGAAGACAGAACATTGTTGGGCGTGTTTAATCATAAAAAGCCACGTGAATGGTATATTCACCAATATTACAATGCACCACGATACAAAGACAGAGAAAAAGCAATTACTTATGGTTCACGACTAGGGTCTTCAGAAGCAAAACAAATGATCGTAGATGCTTTGGAAGATGATTTTTGGTTTATCCGCCAATTGGCAATTTCAAAATTGGATAGGCTAGGAGAGGACAAGAAGTCTGACGTTTTTGAATATTTAAAAAAGATGGCGACTTCAGACAAAAACTCGCAAGTAAGGTCTTCTGCTTTAAGTTCACTTGCTCAAGATTTTTTCAAAAATGAATTAGAAGCCAAAATACGTGAGATATTTATTAATGCAATCGAAAGTGATAGCTCTTATCTTGTTGTTTCAAGTGCTTTAAATGGATTAACAAAAGGAACAAAAGCAGATGTAGAGAAGGTTTTAACATTGTCTAAAAAGCTTGAAAAAGAACATTCTTCAGCTTTAAAGGCTCAATTAATTGGGATTTATAAAAACCATGGAGATCAATCTAATTTGGAATTCATGTCTGAAACCATCACAAATGGAGATGTTTCTGGTTACGATATGATAGGAAGTGTTTTGAATTTTGCAGCTTTTTATAGTGTCCAAGATGTGAAAACAAGAATGAAATACTTTTATGTTTTAGAAAATCTTGCAGATAATAAAGGAGCTTATGTGGGATATGTTTTACCAGTAACATTAATGAATCTTGCAACAACAGCAGAAACCAACATTAAAGAATTGGAGATAGAATTGAAGAAGCTTGAAAAATCGGGGAAGCCAGGTGAAGCAACTTTAATCCAAGGAAAGCTTAGTCAAGAATTAAAATACCTGGAAAATCTAATTGCGTTATAGGGTTACTCAATTAATCCGATAGCAATCGGATCTCATTATACTTAAATAGCTACACTTTACAAATGTAATTTTATAATAATATCATAATAAGTCGCTTACAAATGGTGAGGATTTTTTATTCTAGTGATCTAGAATACTAATAGGAATTCAGGAGTGCTCGATTATAATGCGAAATGTAAGTTGATTCGGACGCGCTTTATGTTTTTTAGAAGGTGAAGCGTGCTGAAAGTCGCTAATAATGGCGGAAGCTCTGGAGCTTGCGTCCCGACGTACCTAGTCGGGACGACATTATCGACTTTTAGGAGTGGAGACAAGAACCGCAGCGAAGCAAGCTCATAGCCTGTCCCGAAAATCGGGAAACACAAAAAAAAGCAGATACTTGTGAATAAAAAGAAAAAACCCAACTCTTTAAGGTATTGCTAGTTTGAAATGCTTTTTTGGGTTAACAAGCGGATATATATATGAATGTTATTTAAATGGGTAACCCTATTGCGTTAATCGATAAGATGACAATTTAAAGGTGTTTTTTGGTTTTGAAATTATGCTCATCTGATCTGGAGATTCTTCATTTTAGATGGGCTTTTTTTGTTGTAAAAAGTCCAATTTGCATATTAAGTTGCGTTATCACTAATTTGTATTCATGTTGTTTCTTTTGTTAATCCTCTATTAATCCTCTATTTATAAAAAATAAATATTATGAAATTAGTGAAGAGAAGAGTACAAACAATTTTAATGGCAACTTTAGTTTTAGGATTAACAGCTGGATTAACAGCTTGTGGATCAGCTGAAACTTCAGAAGAGGAAGTTCAAACAGAGCATCCAACTTCTGATGAACATCCTGCATCTGATGCAGACGAGCATCCAGCAGCAGAGTCGGAAGAACATCCAGCAGCTGAAGGTGATGAGCATCCAGCATCTGAAACTGATGAACACCCTTCAAACTAAAACCTTTTATTACTAAAATTTATCAAATTCTTATACCGCCTTTCCTTTTCTCTCAAAAGTAAATGTTGTTTTTGGCTTTACGATAAATTCATCAATTTCCATAATAGGGTAAGCCAAGAAGTTGATGCTTCCTGATGCTGGTCCAGGATTAAAGTGGATATCTCTTCCACGAGAAAGTTCAACTCTATTTGCTCCATGATGTCCAAAGTAATAGGTAGCTAAAGCACTGTACTTATTGGCTTCGCTAATGTCAACAGGCCACCATTTCCCTTCTGCATAAAACTCAGCCCAGCAATGATAGCCATCAACTCCTCCTTCATCTCTGTCGGACGGAATGGCGGCTCCTATGGCAAAACGTGCAGGAATGTTTTCAGATCTTGCCAATGCAATAAAGTAAGAATGAAATTCACTGCAATTCCCACTTTGAGCATCACAAGCATAAACTGCATCTCCTGTTCCGTAAGTTCCTTCTTTATTTTTAATGTATTTCATACTGTCTATAACGTAATCATACAATGCCCTAGCTTTAATTAAAGGATCGTTTTTGGTTTTATTTCCAATAGCGAATAAAGCAATTTTCTTAAACTGTTCTCCAACTGGTATTAAAGTATTGGCTTTTAAGTATTGGTCTAGATTCTCTCCTTCTTTTGCAGCATAAGGACTTTTTTCTAGTCTTTTTACGCGGTAAGATATGGCGATTTCTTTGTGACTGTGACTTTCATTTAACTCCATATAGAGCACCTTGTTTCTAAATTGATTATCCGTTAAATAAGTCAGTTCTTTTTTGGAGGGAATATTTATGTTCAGCAATTCTACTTCTTGAAATTGATCTGTTTCTGCAATGGGAATCCAGATTTCTCCTTTTCCATCAATTTTTGGTAAAGTTACTTTATAATGAAATTCAAATTCGTCTTTCCCTTCAACAACACCCAGTAAATCACCACCTGAATTTTCAATTGGAACTGTTGACCATGTTTTGGTTTTCTTATCTTGTTTCCAAGAATAAAATGGTTTTCCATTCAACTTGTGAATGTTTGTTCGAACAACATGCATATTGTCAGAAGTTCCTTCAAGAAAGAAATCAACATCGTAAACGTCGCCTTTATCGTCTGCTAAATCAACACAAGCAAAATAACTCCCAGGCCCAAGGTGTGATAAGTATTCTGTGTGAACTCTCACTAAACGAAGGTCTAAATCGAGTGTGTCGTCTTTTATATTGAATGTCCCTCCAGCTTTTTCGGTGGTTTCAAGAATATACTTTTTAATTCCCTCTTCGATTTCTTCTATGGAAACTTTTTCTTTGGGCTGACTTTCTTCCTGTTTTATTGTTTCTTCTTTATTGTCAGAATTGCAGCCGAACAAAATAAAACTGCTTAATAAAATGGAAGTAATATAAGTTACGATTTTTATGGATCTGTTATTTAGTGAGGTAAAAGTAAAGAAATCTTATTGGCAGAACGTTAATTATTGTGATTCTTTAATATAATCAGTTGGTTTTGCCTTGTTTTGATTGCCCAACCTCACAACTGTCATCCTACTATTAATAAAATCAAAGATTTTATTAATAATAGGATCTCTTTTTTTCATCGCTTTACTGGTAAACATCCCGATAAGCATTATTTATTAAAAACAAAGAAGAATAAACTGTACAGTTTAAAACGCAAGGCTTAACGTTCTATAAATAATTTAACAATTTCACTGTACTAACCTTCACAAATAACTTTCAATTTTATCCCACCTAATCCAATTTTTTCAAATTACTATCCAACATCTTTTTACTACCTTTGCGGCATGATTAATATCGATAATTTAAGCTTTCACTTACCACAAGGGTATTTATTTAAAGAAGTCAGTTTGCAAATTAACGCTGGCGATAAAATTGGACTTGTTGGAAAAAACGGTGCAGGTAAATCTACTTTGTTGCGTTTACTTTCTGGTAGAGAACTACCAACAGAAGGGAGAATTCATAAAATTAAGGATGCCACTATTGGTTATCTGACACAGGATATCGTGATTGACACGAATCAAAGTGTGTTTGATTATTTAGATTTTTCTAACGAAGATTTGAATAGAATACGCCATCAAATTGAAGATATTAATCACCAGTTAACCACAAGAACAGATTACGAAAGTGAGTCATTCCTGCAATTACTGGATGATTTGAACTTTGCTAATGAGCAGTTTAATCTCTTTGAAGGTTATCAGTGGGAAGAAAAAATAACCCCTCAGCTTTTGGGATTAGGTTTCCAAGAAAGTGTGTTTACACAACCCTTAAATCAGTTTTCTGGAGGCTGGAAAATGCGTGCCGAACTCGCGAGAATATTAATAAACAATCCTTCAGTTTTATTGCTGGATGAGCCAACAAATCACTTGGATATTATCTCTATTGGTTGGTTGGAAACGTATTTAAAGCGTTTTGAAGGGGCTTTAATTACTATTTCTCACGACCGTTATTTCTTAGATAACGTTACCAAAAAAACATTAGAGATTACAAAAGGTAAAATTCTGAACTTCCCTTATCCTTATTCAATTTACAAAGAGAGAAGAGCTGAAGAGATTGAAATTCTGATTAACGCACAAAAACAACAAGAGAAAGAAATCAAAAGAACTGAGGAATTAATCGATAAATTCCGTGCAAAAGCAAGTAAAGCTTCTTTTGCGCAGTCTTTGATGAAAAAGCTTGACAGAACAGAGATTATAGAAGTGGAAACTGATGAGGTTTCAGCAATGAGGATTAATTTTCCTTTGAGTGTTCAACCCGGAAAAGCTGTTTTGGAAATGGAAAATCTTGGTAAATCTTATGGAGATTTGAATTTGTTCAAGGAAATCAATTTATCTGTTGGGCGAGGAGAGAAAATCGCATTATTGGGTCCAAACGGTGTGGGTAAATCTACATTGTTGAAACGAATAATGAAAACTGAAGACGGTGAAGGAACGGTGACTTATGGACACAATGTTGAAGTCACTTATTTTGCCCAAGACCAGGCTGATAAATTAGATCCAAAATTAACTGTTTTCGAAACAGTAGATTTAGTTGCAAAAGGAGAAATCAGAAAACAATTAAGATCAATTTTGGGTGCATTTCTTTTCAGTGGAGAAGATGTAGACAAACAAGTGGGTGTGCTTTCCGGAGGAGAGCGAACAAGACTGGCTTTGTGTCAATTACTACTAAGTCCATCGAACGTCTTGATTCTCGATGAGCCAACCAACCACTTGGATATTCAGAGTAAAGCTGTTTTGAAACAAGCCTTAAAACAATACGAAGGAACTTTTATTATTGTTTCTCACGACCGTGAATTCTTGGAAGGATTAACAAATAGAATTTGGGATATTGAGAACAAAAGTTTGAAAATTCACCATTATACTGTTCAAGAATACTTGGCGAAAAAATCTGAAGCTTTCGAACAAGCACAGCAATTGGGTAAAAGCAACAAAGCGAAAGCCAAAGAAGCTGCAGCAGCCGTAAAAGAGGAGGTAAAAGAAAAACCTGCACTTTCCTACGAAGAAGAAAAAGAACAAAAGAAAGAAATCAGCCGTTTAAAAAATGCAGTTCGCAAAGCAGAACAACGCATAGAAAAACTCGAAGCTGAAATCAAACTAATGGATAAAGTTGTTGCGGATTTAGATTATACAGACGAAGAAAAAGCAGCGGAAACGTTAAAAAAATACGACGCGTTGAAAACGGAGTTGGATGAGGTGATGGAAGCTTGGGAGGAGAATACGGAGGCGTTGGATGAGATTTAATGATGAGTTATGTATGTTGAATTCCTACTTCTCATGAATTGAGGGGGTGAGTCTATTTATAAAATAATTTCAGAGTTCTCAAATAAAAGTACTGTACAAGGTTAAACAAGGTTAAAACAGAGTAAAAGCGATGCATTTACGATAACTCACTTTTTAATTGAGAGGTAATAAATTGCTCAAATTAAGTATATTGAATTATGTTAAAATTTAATTAAAAATTGGGAGTTTGAAATATAGGAACTATAGTTGTAGAGATTTAAAAAATTTGTTAAAGGTCTCTGCATGTTTTTTAGATTCCAAAATACACTATTATAACTACAGAGCCCACTACCAAGAAATGAAACTAATTACAATCTGCATTTTTGCTATTTTGAGCATAGCTACAACAGTTTTAGGACAATCAACTACCTACTCCACGACTGTAAATTCCAATTCTGCTCAAAATTATTCTGTCAATATTGAAATTACATTAACTGGTATTGTTCCTGTTCAGAGTAACTGTATAAATGGTTACAACTACAATATAGCATACGACTACAACGTACAAATAGTTGGCGGAAGTAATACTAATTTATATAATTTAGCGGGTTATTTGACTTGTGGTTCAAATCAAGGAATATATTTTAATTTACCAAATAACGGCGGAATCGGCAATGGTATTACTCAAGGTAATACCTGGAATAATAATCCAGATTGTTTAACAGCAACAGTTCAATCCTTACTATGTGATTCTATAATAATCGTCATTGAAGGAAACGGAATTCCTAACCAATCTATAAACCTTTCTCCAACACCTAATGTTAATGCTGCAATGTGGGATATAAACGGAAATAACGCTGATTCAACTCATTTTATAGGAACAACAAACCAAACAGCTCTTAAATTTAAATCCTCAAACATTGAAAGGTTGAGAATAACTGAAGATGGGAAAGTTGGTATTGGTACTCCCAACCCTTCACGAGAATTAGAAGTATTAGGAAATACAGAATTGAGAGGTGACTTATTTTTGCCTATGCTTGATGAAGTTACTAGCCTTAATAGTGAGGAGTCCTATTATGGTGGAGGAGATACATTTTTAGATTATAAAAACAGTTTAGACCTATTAAGTTTAGATAAACTTAGAGTTAAATCCAAATGGTATGATTATTTTCTTCCAATAGGATCTGGTTTTATTAATACCTATAAGTACAACAATCAATAAAATAATCATATGAATTTCAAAGCAAAAAAATGTCACTTCCTAATAGTTACAATGGGTCTGTTTCTTTTAATATCATGTGACCCAGTATTGGATTTGAGTATGGAAGTATCTAACAATACATCTGAAAAGGTTGTCGTTGAATTTAAGGCTCTTCATGATCAAAATAAAGACACATCGTTTACTATGGATATCGGTCAAAAGGTTACACTTTACAGTAAAAGTAAGTGGGGCAAAGCAAAGCATTTCGATTGTTGTTCTAGAGAGTTTGACTCTTTAAAAGTTATCACAATTGATTCGACTAAAACAGCAGTAAAAAATTTTAAAAACGAAGACAATTGGTTAATCGAAAATGATAAGAAAAAAGTTAAATGTACTGTAATAATCAATAATGATGACTTGAAATAATTGGAATTAAATAATAAACTGAAGGTAGACCTGAATTATTTAAAAGCAAATAACTTTACAATTACTTGTCCATGAAAAAAACAAAAGAATAAATAGTATACAAACACTATATTTTCTATCCATCTTTAATTATCCAACGATGAGAACACATATAATTATTATCACACTTTTAATCTCCTTCTTATTTGGAGGTTGGATAATTTATGAAAAAACCTCCCGTGTTGGAGAATGTTACATACTTGAATCAGACTGTAAAAAATTATGCTTTCAAATTAGAAAACCTGAAAGGGGGATTCCTTTGGGCATTATGCTGTATATTTTTCAATTGAGGAGTGATCCGTATATGATAGACATGGGTGTTTTATGTGATAACGATTCTATAAATTTAATTAGTTGTAATTATGCAGTTCACAATAGTTTTGGAGAGTTGGTAATAGAAGAAGCCATTTATGATGATTCTACAATTACCAAAATCACTAAATTTTTTACACCGGTTAAACGCAAGATTGAATTGCCTGTATTGTCTAAAAAATTCCATGGAGACAGCCTATATTTAAACTTTGAGGGAAAATTCTTAGGAAAAAATGGTGATACTTCGACTTTAAAACTTGAAGATTTATTTTTAGAACCTACTAAGTTTAATGGGTTTGGGCGTTTGTTCTAAATTAAAATCATGATTTTGCTTTAATGAAGGTCTTATTTAAATACAATTCTATGAAAGTAGCACTATTTTTAACACTACTCCTGATAATTCTATCTTGTAAAAAAGATGAACCCGTCAAAAGTTATCTTTCTGAACCTCCCGTTCTAAAAGGGTTTAATATCAGGGATGGCAATGGGATTTTAATGCAGAAATTAGGTGTACCTAACGTTAAATACTCAGAAGATCCAGAGAGTGAAAAGAAAACTTTTGTTTATAAAACTACTATTAATGGACCTTATAAAGCCTTATCCATTTATTTTGGAAATAAATCATCAAATAAAGTAGAAATAACGGTGGTTAGAGGGATTGTTGATGGTAGTATTTCAAATATTTCGAGTATTCCAAATACAGTTATTTCTAACCAAAACCTTGTTGTTTTTGAACTAGAGTTTATGCCATATTTTAATACTTCACTTCCTAATACTGATGAAATTATTGGATTTCCTTTACCTCCAAGCATAACTCCAGGAGTGTTTCGGGTTTATATTGATAACGGAGACTATGTCTTGTACGACAATATCATCATTGAATAAAAATTGAATAGCAAAAATTTTATAATAAACTGAAATGAAAAAATTAATACTTATTTGTTTAGCAAGTTTATTTACTACCTTCTCGTTTGCTCAAGAACCTGAAGAAAAATCTCCAAGAATTGGAATTAGTGCAGCAATTCAAAGTTCCTCAGTAGGAATACAAATTCCAATTTGGTTAGGAGAAAATGTAGTTCTAGCTCCTTCGGTTGGCGCCCAGTTTAGTGATAATTATGGTTGGATTGCACAACTTGGCTTGGCTCCTCGCTTTTATTTAAATGATAAAGTCAATGCTTTAAGGCCTTACCTTGGACTTAGAGTAGCCACAATAATGGATTTTCCAACAAAGGTAGTTCCAACAAACATTTTTGAGCCAGAGACGCCAGATAATATTATTGACTTCATTGGCGGCTTAAACTTCGGTGGAGAGTATTTCTTTTCTACTCGTTTTAGTGTGGGTCTCGAAATTCAAGCAAACATCATCAAATCTGATGAAAATTCTCTTCGATTTGGGAATCCAGGAGGGTTAAATTTCAACACTGGAGCTTTGGCCTTAATTAATATTTACTTTTAAGAGATAGAAATCATGAAAACATCAATAATTACAATTTGCATTCTTTTTAGCGGAATAACCTTCGCTCAAAATGAAATAGTTTTTACTTATGATAATGCTGGAAACCGTGTGAAACGCGAACACATAGCTTTAAGTATTATTCAATCCAATGACCTTACTGAAAATATAGCAATGGAAAACCAAGCTAATAGCGGTGTAGATTTAAAGGCTCAACCCAATCCGACATCCGATAAAACTGAAGTTTCGGTGTTAATGGATCGAGAAACAGTTAATGAAGAGCAAAAAGCCGCCATAGCATCGGGCGTAATTATGCAATTGGTGGACATTAGCGGAAAAATCATTTCAACCAAAACAGGTAAATCCTTGCGCCGTACTTTTGACTTAAACAATTTATCAAAGGGAATTTATTTTGTAAAGGTATTTACTGAGAATGGACAACTGGTGGGAGAAAGAAAGATTTTGAAAGAATGAGTAAGAGCCTTTTAATCTTGAATTGCTAGTACAAAATATTTTAGATTATTACTACACTTCGAAAAACAAGAACTAATAGATTTTAAAGCAAATTTAGATTTTGAAAAACTTGTAAACGATTTGGTAGAAGAAGCTTTAGCTCCTTATTTAGAAAGAATAGAGTAACTTGAATATAAACACATTAAACGACGAAATTATGAAAAGAGAAATTGGAATAAAATGGAGCAATCTTGGCATTGGAAGCGTTAAAAATACATTCATTAATCTAACTATAAAAAACTAAAAATGCCGTCTTACACACCCTATTCCACCGCTGCTAAAAAAAACTTTTGCTGCCAGCAATGAGATTAATATTCCATTTCATTATTGTCCGATAAAAATTAATACACGGGATTTTAAAAATATATAATCCTGATATACATGTCATTATGTTTTTAATATTTCATTTTCCTCAAAACAAGGCATCATAAAGTGTGAGCTGGTTA
>Ga0265293_10002560_pt1 | contig 35970 bp, 28 predicted proteins | sample Munlanlewell138R_FD_192505 | JGI IMG/M metagenome (GOLD analysis project Ga0265293, IMG submission 192505) | Leachate microbial communities from a municipal landfill in Southern Ontario, Canada - Leachate well 138R | ecosystem: Engineered > Solid waste > Landfill > Unclassified | place: Canada... | reverse complement strand
AACTTTATAATTATGACTTAATGAGTAAATATTTTGTTGATGAACTCACATTACTCGTTGAACTTAATAGATTAGAAGAAGCCAAAAACAAAGCATATGATGCACACAGAAAACAACCAGATGATGTTGATGTCACTTTAAAATTACTTGAAATCTATATTAAATTAGAAGATTATCATAGAGCATCAATTTTAGAAGCTGAATATGAGACTGTTATCGATGAACAATCTGATTCATACCGTATCAAAGCATATGAATTAATTATTGACCTATATGCAAAACTTGATAATAAACTATCGCTAGACTTATATCAATCAAAACTTAAAAGAATAAATAAAGTTGTTGATAAAAAGATCAAACAAGAAACCGTAAAAAAAGATGATAAAACATCAGATGTCATCGTTATTGAGAAAAAAGAACAAAAAAGAGTCCAATCCACTCAAATCTTAAAATATATTGAAATGAGCCATGATATTTTAGAATACTCTCACTTAATTGATGAGAAATTAATGATTAGAGAGTTTTTTAGGTTGTTTTTTATACATGTAGATCAATATATAAAACCTAAAGAATATGTGATTTATCTAGATCAAGAATCTCCTAACTTTTTTGTCTATAAAAAAGAACGATTATATGATAAGACGATTAATCCATCAGATATCTTAGATACATTATGTGAACATGTACTTCATACAGGTGATGAAATATATGAACATACAAAAACAATTAAATGGACAAAAAATATCGTTACTCAAAAGGATTACGATGAGGAAATTACATTTATTTATGCTTTTCCTATTTTTGATTTAGGTGTTTTTATCGTTCATTTAGATGAAGACTTAAAAGATCCTGCAACTTATTATGACTTATTTAAATTAATCTCAGCTATTTTATTTACAAGACTCATTGATGAAAAAAGATTAGGAAACATAAAAGTAGAAAATAAATTTTATAAAAACGTTTTAAATTCACCGATTATTTGTTACCGTGAATTAACTGAATCAAGATCAACTTATAATGAGTCAGCAATGAACTTATTTCATATAGATAAATATCATCATTTAGAATTATTTCTAAGAGATATGTCTTATGAATATGTTAGAAATTATAAAGATATCATTTCCTACCTTTTTGTTCATCCCAATGAAGAAAAACATGTGCAATATACCTATCAAGAAAAACACATCTTAGAAAAACTTTATAGTATCAAAGTGAAAGATGAGGTTTTAATTATGAGTTTATTTTTCGATCAAACACATGATGTTGAAGAAAGTAAAGCATTAGTTGAGCAAGCAACACTTGATCATGAAACCAATTTGGAAAACTTATATGCACTTAATCAAGTTATACATGAGTATCTAGAAGAAAAGGTCAGTCTTTTCTTAATTGAACTTGATCATGGATTAAAGCATATTTATGGTAGTGATCAAATGACTAAGTATTTTAAAGAGTTTGCTCAGGTGACGAAAAAGTTTTTTAATGAAGGGCATGTTTATCGTTTTGATTTTAACCAATTATTTGTTGTCATGCCATTTAATGACATTAGAACAACTTCTAAAGTCATTAAAGATTATTATAAACACTTAGAGTCATATGAATCAAAAGTGCTACCTTATGAACGATTTAACGCATATGCTGGAGTAATTAGATATCCAGTTGTTACTGTTGAAAAAGATAAAGATAAACTTTATAAATTTTTAGATATCACAGTTGAAAAGGCGAAAAGAGAAGATGATGAGAAATTTTCATATTTTGTTTATCGTGATTATGAAGATGAACTATTCGAACAACAAGTGATGGATCATCTAAATGTCGCGATTGAAACAAAAAATGTTGGTTTAGTTTTCAATCAGATGATTGATATTAAGAAAAATATTGTATGGCAATATGAAAGTGAGATCATTTTAACGAATCTAGCAATCGACGGGAAGTATTTATTAAAAGTTGCAGAAAAAAGAAATCGTTTGGTTGATTTAGAACATTTTCATATCGAACAAGTCTGTGACTTTTTAGTTGAATTAGAAAAACAAACTGAAAGACTAATTAAAATTACGATCCCTATTTCTAAACAAACATTTTTAGATCCTAAATTTAATTCGTTTTTATTAGGTACACTTAAAAAACATGGTATACCTTATGAATTTGTCAGATTAAAATGTGATATGGACCTTCGTCCAAATCACTATGCAACGCAAATTCAAGAACTCATTGATCATGGTATCAGTCTAGATACGACATCGGTTAATATGGCTTTAAATTACCCTTTTCATGCACTTCACTTAGATATGAAAAAAGACAGTATTAAGTGGCAAAGCTATATTCATCAGATGAAGACTTTACTTGAGACCTATCATATGGCACTAGTCATTAGACAAGTGAAAACTAAAGATCAAAAAGAGATGTTAGAGCGTTTAGAAATTCAATATATCGAAGGTAATTTGTATAAAGAATTACCTGCGCCAGTCTTATTAAGAAAGATTAAGGATTCCTTATGAGTTTAAATCAATTAAAAAAACATATCGATCAATTGAATTTAGATAAAAATGATAGTCATGGATATCGTGCTATGAGTTCTTTTGAGATGATTAAAAATGTTGATTTAATGATTAAAAGATATTTAGATCAAACGCAAACAGATAAAGGCGCAGTTTTGCTTGATGTGTTTGGTTTGATGCAAGGATTGTTTGTGGCTATTGATGCGCTATATGATCTAGCTATTGGACTAACTCAATATAAATATCATATTAATATTAATCAAAATCCAGTGCTTCATGAATTAAAATATATTAGAAATGATGTGGTTGGTCATCCTACACACAGAACTTATCATGAAGGTGGCATGGGATTTTCAATATTAAAACCAGATCAAATCAGTAAAGAAAAAATAGTATATCAAACTTATATTTATCAAAAAAATCATATGGAAATCAAAGAAAAAGAAGTTGTTTTTAAACCATTACTCATAAACTATCAAAGTGAAAAAGAAAAGATCTTAGATAATATCTATCAATACTTAATTCATAGTGAAACAAAAACAAATCTACCAGAACAGTTATTTAATTTATATGAAACACTAAATTTAGAGATGCTTAATGATATCGAAGCAGAATTTAAAAAGACTTATGAGTTATCTAATGATTCAAATCATAGATTTTTTTGGAGAGCAAGTCTCCTTAGAACACTGATAGGTTGGCATGAAAAAGATGATGACTTAAATCAACTTATTACTTATATGTCAAAAGTCCAAGCTTCTAAACTCTATGATATGGCACTTGATATGGAGCATAGAAAGGGTAAGGATTTATATACAGAAATTCCTACTGTTTTATCTAAATTCTATAAGTTCATGAGAAAAAATGAAAGAGATGCTTTAAAATTGTTATCCTATATTCATGATAAAGATCATCCGCTACATCAAGGAGATTTACTTGCATTAATGATGATGAATCCTCCAAAGGATGTTTATAAAATCTTTATGTATTTAAGAAATGAAACAAGTGAAGAAAAAATTTATTTAATTGGATCTGCACTTAGAGCATATCGACCTAAAAATTAGCTATAAAGTCTATAAGATATGATATAATAGTTAAGTAGAGGTGAAATTTATGGCATGGAGCAATGAAACATACTTGATTGGTGAAAAAGTTAAAGTTGAAGGTGAAAAAGGATTTGGTGTCATTACGCGTATAGATGTAGAACGTGGGCTTATTTACGTTTTATTTAGAAGAATGCGTGAGGAAGCTTTCCCTTATCCGGAAGCTATTGATCAACATATTTTAAAACCAGAGGTAAATCAAAAATAAGCACTTTTGTGCTTATTTTTTATTAAGATTATGAGAAAATTTATCTTGTTTTGGAAAACTTTCTTTATTATGGTTTGGGAAGTTATTAAAACCATGAAAACTTTTAGAGGCATGATTTCACTTTTTATATCATATATGATTTTTCATGGGTGGGCACTTTTGTTTTTTCTAATTGGTACATTAAGTGGTGATGCTTGGCTGATTGCAGTTGGAACAGCTGTCATTCTTTTTTGGTTAGGACCTGGAACACCGGTTATACCTTTAATTTTAGTTTTAGCTTTAGTCATACAACGATACGTCTTTTTTGATCAAACAAATCAAATAAGTATAAAAGACAAGTGGAGGGAAATTAATGAAAAAAATAAGAGTAAGCAAGACAACAAGGACTGAGAGAATTGTCTTTTTTTCAGTGATGAGTTTAATGGTTTTATCTTTTTTTTGGTCTTTTGGAAATATCTTTTTTGCACCATTAGAGTATAGTGATGAAATTACACTCATTAAAAATGATTACATTTTAATGACTAGTGAGGCAGTAGCAGCAATATTTGTGCTTTTATTGCCAACAATTTTAGAGAAAAAATGGAAATTTGATATACCATCAAAGATGCATATTTTTTTGATTTTGTTTTTATTTAGCGCTGTTTTTTTAGGAGAGTTTAGAAGGTTTCATTTCTTGGTGCCCCACTGGGATAAAATGCTACATATCGTATCAGGTGCATTTTTGGCATCTTTAGGATTTACCATCATCCAAACGCTTAATGATCATGATATCATTCATATGAATCCACTGTTTGTAGCTATCTTTAGTTTTTCATTTGCGATTACTATAGGAACGATGTGGGAACTTTATGAGTATGCTTGGGATGTATCTTTTAATTTGAATATGATGAAATATATGGATGAGGCAGGAAATCCTTATGTAGGACTAGAGGCACTAAAGGATACAATGGGTGATCTTGTTGTTGATAGCATCGGGGCATTTGCGATGAGCACGATTGGATATATTGCAGTAAAACTTGATAAATTGTGGCTTCACGATTTTATCATTTATAGACAAAGATAAACAATTTCATAAAAATCTAGATACATGAACTAAAATTCATGTTAAAATGAAGATATAAATACGAGATCGGGAGGCATTCATATGATTTTTCAAGAACTTAAGATCAAAAACTTAATATTAAAAAACAGAGCAGTCATGGCACCTATGTGTATGTATCAAAGTGATCATACAGGGGAAGTAAAAGACTTTCATATTACACATTATGCAACTAGAGCAATCGGTGGTGTAGGACTTATTATACAAGAAGCAACAGCAATAGATCCTGATGGAAGAATTTCTAAAGAAGACTTAGGAATTTGGTCAGATGATCATGTTGAAGGCTTAACATACATTGTTGATTCCATCCACAACAATGGTGCGTATGCTGGTATTCAACTTAATCATGCAGGCAGAAAAGCACAAGTAGAACATCCGATTGCGCCAAGTGCAGTTAGCTATAGTGAACGTTTTAAAGTTCCTAAAGAAATGACTTTAGAAGATATTCATAAAGTTATATCACAATTTAGAGATGCAGCTAGACGTGCAGATGAAGCTGGATATGATCTTATTGAATTACATGCTGCACATGGCTATTTATTATTTCAGTTTTTATCACCTAATTCTAATTTTAGAACAGATGAATATGGTGATCGAAAAAGATTATTAACTGATGTTGTTAAAGCTGTTAGAGAAGTATGGCCAAAAGAAAAAGCATTAGCGATAAGAATTAGTGCTTATGAATATGTTAAAAAAACAGTGACTCCAGAATGGTTTTCTGAATTAATTAATGAAATCAAACATTTAGGTGTGGATATCATTGATGTTTCTAGTGGTGGTAATGTTCAAGTACAAAATATTACTATTTTTCCAGGTTATCAACTAGATTTTGCTAAAACTATAAAAGCTAAAACTGATTTAGTTGTTATTGGTGGAGGTTTAATTGATAATCTTAAATTTGCAGATTATGCGATTTCTGATGGTTTATGCGATTTAATTTATTTTGGAAGACTTTTATTAAGAGATCCATATCATATCATTAATCACGCTAGTGATTTAGGGATTGAAATTGATTACCCAAAACCATATTTGAGAGGCAAAAAATGAAACTTTTGATGCATATGTGCTGTGCAAGTTGTGCAGCAGGACCAGTTTCTATATTAAAAGAAAAAGGTATTGAAACTGATGGACTTTATTTTAAAGAATGTTCTCATCAATCAAAAGTATCAAAATCATATGAAGATAAAATTATAAAACTATCAAAAAATCAAGATGTCAATGTATTCATCTATCCTGAAGTCAGTGACAAATTAATTCTTGAAGAGGCATGCTTTGATACACATGAGGTTCGGATCAAAAAAACATTTGAACTTGGTAAAGAACTTGGTTATGATGCAGTTTCAACTTCGCTTTTAGTAAGTCCTAAATTAGATCATGACTATATTCTTTCAGTAGGACTCAAATATAGTGAATCCTTTGATATACCGTTTTATTATGAAGCGTTTATGTTAGAAAAAAAATAAAGACTCGATATTTGAGTCTTTTTTTACGTTTACATATATATCATTTTTAAAAATGCCATAATGAGAAATAAGGAGAAGACTTTAGCTAGTATATTTCTTCCTAGATATTTTGTGATGTAATCATCAGTTATATCGATTTTAAATCTATTTTTATATAAAACATAGACTAATGATGTAGCAAATGTTATGGTTAAGTAAATACCTATAATTAAAGATTGAATGTTATTAAAATATTTGATATCTTCGAAATGATAAACTTCTATAACATTAACATAAAGAGTTGCGATAATAAACGTTCCAACGGTTGTTAAAAGGATGGATATTTTTGTCCATAAGTTGACGTCAACCGCTTTTTTTAAAACATACCATCTAAAAAATAGATATTCAGAAAGTATAAATGCTAATAAAATGATGATAGAGATAATGATAGAAGTGATATACATAAATAAACCCCCAATGATTGATTTAATTAAAATTATTTTATCATAGATTTTTAATATTTTATCACAGATTATTTTAGAAAGTGTTTATAAATGTATATCATCATGTTTAATCTTTTAAAATGTTAATTGATACATTTCATTAATTGACATAATTGGTAAACTATTTAATGAATTAATCCATAGAAAATAAAGAAAATATGTAAAAAACTGTCATTTTTTTGATATAATAACAAGGGGACAAAAGGAGCTATTATGAAAATTGTTGCGCATCGTGGAAAAACTAATCAAGCTTTAGAAAATACAATCGAAGCATTTTTAGCAGCAGCTAGAGATCATCAGTTTGAAGGCATCGAATGTGATGTTTATTCAACGATAGACCATGAGTTTGTCATTCATCATGATCATCATTTATCAAGACTTGCAAATGATGACAGATTAATTATGGATTTAACTTATAAAGAATTAGAAAACATAAACTTAAAAGGTATAGATGGCAATTTATATAAAATCCCTCATCTCGTTGAATTTTTAAACATCTGCAAAAACCATCAAAAAAGACCAATTATAGAAATTAAAAAGCTTCATGATATCTCATTATTACATAATTTACTTACTTTATTAGATGACTATATGGATTTAAATCCAATGATTATTTCTTTTGATCTTAATTATTTGAAATATTTAAGAACATTATCAAACATTGATTTATATATCTTGACTACTGAAATCACAGGACAACTCATGTATGATTGCAGAGTTAATGAAATCAATTTTTATATTAATAAAGAATCTGTTACAAAAGATTTAGTTGATGTCTTAAAAAACAAAGGATTCATGGTTGGTGTATTTACTGTTAATGATCATGATACTAGAGTTTTATGTGAAAAATTAAAGGTCGACTATTTGACAACTGATCAATCATAAGTTTAGCAAATGCTAAACTTTTTTTAAATTGACTATTGCTAAATACTCGCTATAATAGAAGTATAAGATCTATTAGGAGGCAACACGTGAAATATACGTTTAAAAATATATATGTATTTGTCATGTTACTCATGACGACATTTTTATTCATTCCGAATTTAACAAGTTTAGCTAGTGATTATGAAGATGTTGATGCAGTTTATTTCGCTTCAAGATTTTGTTCTTCATGTCAAAAGTTAGAAGATGATCGCATACTTCTCGATTTAATTGATCAAGGATATGTAATAGAAACGATATACTTAGAAGATGACAATCAAAATACTAAATTACTTTATGATTTTCAGTATACGTATGATGTGGATTTCTTTGGTACAAGTTTAACACCAGTTATCTTTGTAGGTGATACTTATTTTGTTGGATATGAAGATATTAAAAATGCTACATTATCCAATCAGCTACAAGATCTTATGGATACTGAATCAATTTTAGATATTAAACAAGCACCAGATGCTGATTTTTCTTTGATTGGGTTTGTGTTATTAGGGTTTGTAGATGGTGTCAATCCTTGTGCGATTGCCATGCTTTTACTTTTTATATCTATGTTAAGCTTTTCTGATAATTCTAAAACACTTCTAAAGATTAGTTTTATTTTTATATCAGCGATTTTTATTTCCTATTTCTTATTTGGAACCCTTTTATATAATGCATTATCAAGCTTATCAGGTATCGCACCTATTTTAGAGATTGTACCTTGGGTTATTGTGGGTATATCTAGTATTGTTGTTTTATTAAACTTATATGATTTTATTGTGACATTACTTAGAAGATACGATAAAGTTAAAAATCAACTACCTAATCGTATTCAAAGATTTAATAAAAAAATGATGACAAAGTTTACAGAAAAACTAGAAGAAGGCAGTATCATGATTTATGTGATTGCATTTTTCATTGGTGTTGTCATATCATTTACTGAGTTTCTATGTACAGGACAAGCATATTTCACTGCTATACTGCACTTAATTCATTTTTCAAATCATATAGGTCGAGGTATTATATTACTACTTATTTATAATTTAATCTTTGTACTGCCTTTGATTATCATTGCGGTTGTTGCAGCCAAAAGCAAGTCTGTAATGAGTGTTTCTAGCTTTATGAGAAAACATCTACACTGGATTAAACTCTTTAATGTGATTGTATTTTTAGCGATTATTATTTATTACATATTCTTTGTGCTATGAGGTTAACATGAAATATAAAATTATGATTAAAAATGAAAATCAAATCATATTTGATGGTAGACCTTTAGATCTACCCATCAAAAAAGATATACTTATTTCTAAATCTGTTGAAATGTTTAATGACGAAGATCCTTGTATCATCCATCAGACTTATGTCATAGAGACATTAGTAGATCAATTGATCTCTAAATTAAAAAAACAGATCAATGAAGAAGTAAGTATTATTGATATTAAAGAATCAGTGCGTTTTATTGATATAGATCAATTAGAAACATATAAAATCATTCTAAGGAGCAAATAGTATGAAAGAGTTTTATTTAGACTATGCAGCAACGACACCGATTGACAAAAGAGTTTTAAAATTTGTTGAACCTTATTTAACATCGCATTTTCATAACCCTTCATCTTTGCATACGCATGCGATTGAGAATAAAAAAGCGATTAATGATTCTAGAAAAAAGATCGCTGATGCGATTGGAGCGATGCCAGATGAAATCTTTTTTACATCAGGTGGTACAGAATCCATTAACTTCGCACTTAAAGGCTATGCGGAGAAACATCCAGATTTAAAAGAAATAATTACATCAAAGATTGAACATAAAGCAACACTTAATACACTTCATTATTTAGAGAAGAAGGGGTATAAAGTTCATTACTTAGATGTTGATGGATTTGGACTCATCGATTTAAAACAATTAGATCAATTAATTAATGAAAATACTTTAATGGTTTCTATTATTTACGCAAATAATGAAATTGGAACCATTCAGGATGTTAAATCTATATCAAGAATATGTAGAAGACATCAAACAAAACTTCATTTAGATGCAGTTCAAGCATTTGGTCAAATCGAATTTAATGTGAATGATTTAGATGTTGATTTTCTAACCTTATCAAGTCATAAGTTTTATGGTCCTAAAGGTGCAGGGGCACTTTATGTTAAAAAAGGTTTAGATATTGAGCCTTTAATTCATGGTGGATCTCATGAAAGTGGACATAGAGCAGGTACAGAAAATTTATATGGCATCATTGGTATGGGTGAAGCTGCAAGATTAGCGAAACTAGAGTTAGAACAAAATAGAGAACATTATCAAAAACTACAAGTAGATTTTCATCAAAAAATAACAAAAGTATTTAAAGATATAAGGCTAAATGGTACGCCATGTGGATCAAATCGTTCTTATAATCATCTATCGTATGCATTTAAAGATATTTTAGGATATCAACTTCATTTTCAACTGAGTAAAAGAGGTGTTTATGTTGCTACTGGTAGCGCATGCAGTTCAGGAGCAATTACACCGTCACATGTGATTGAAGCGATTGGATTAGAAGATGAATATCAACCATGTGTCATTAGAATCACTTTTGGGAAATATTCTAAGATCGAAGATCATGATGAAATAATTAAAAAATTTATTGAATCATGTCATGAATTAAGGGGCGAATAGCCCTTTTTCATTTAGTCTATGATTTGAGATATGGCTTTTAGACATGTATAATGGTAGTGAAAGTCATAATAATTTTTAACAATGTTTAGAAAAGCTAGGTGAATTTATGAACTATAAAGAACAAGATTTTATTGTAACAAGAGAAGACCGCTTATTATTAGAAGAATTGCTCTCAGACGAGACAATTTTTTCTTTAGCAAATGGTACTTTAGGGACACGTGGTCATTTTATCGAAGGGTATGGAACAGATGATGATCCTATTACTTTGATGAATGGGTTTTATAATCAATATCCATTTAGATATGAAGAAAATTATGAAGGATTTCCTCAAATGGGTCAAACGATTGTCAATCTTCCTGATGGATCATATATAAAAATTGAGACAGAAGATGGCATCATTGATTTATCACATATGAATTTGATTTCAATTAAGCGGTCTTTAAATATGCTAAAAGGTATTTCTTATAGAAAAGTTAGATATGAATCTAATAAGGGCTATTTTTTTGATCTAATTGAAGAGAAAATGGTAACAACCGATCATCATATGATTGTCACAAAACTTAGCATTTCATCTCCTAATTATGAAGGTTACTTAAAACTTATATCATACTTGCGATTACCTGCGATTAGATATATTGAAAACACAGATCCAAGATTACCAAACACAAGAAAACATTTAGAACTTATTGATATTGAAAATGATAAAGATTATGGTTTGATTTATGCAAAAACGACGAACACATCTTTATATATTAACGCTGCAATATCTCATGACATTGAGTTTGAATATAGAATTGAAGAAAATGAAATAAGAGGCTATCATGAGTCTAATCTAAAAAAAGATGAAGTATTTGAATTAACAAAATATCAACTTTACACATCATCTTTAACACATGAGAACTATGATAATGATATTAAGCTGATTAATGAATATCGTAAGCCTTTTGATGCTTATAAACAGAGAGAAGAAAAATCAAGAAAGTCTTTTTGGGATAAAACATATATCGATATCTCAGATGTTGAGATAGAACAAGCATTAAGATATAATTTATATCAATTAAATCAAAGTGCATCTACAAATCATCATATGCATATAGCCGCTAAAGGTATTTCTGGTGAAGGGTATGAAGGTCATTTCTTTTGGGATACCGAAGTTTACATGCTACCTTTTTTCATCCTTACAGATCCTAAAAAAGCGAAAGAATTACTGCTTTATCGCTATTACAAATTAGATGAATCAAGAAATGAAGCGAGACAACTAGGCATTAAACGAGGTGCAAAAATCCCTTGGAGAACAATTAATGGAAAAGAAGCTTCACCATATTTTTTAGCAGGTAGTGCTCAAGTGCATATTAATAGTGATATATCTTTAGCAATTATCAACTATTATCATGCGACTCGTGATATAGATTTTATGTTTAAATATGGATTAGAGATCATTTTAGAAACAGCACTATTTTTGTTATCATATGGCCATTTTAAAGATGACAAATTTCATATCTTTAATGTGACAGGACCAGATGAATATACCGTTTTAGTTAATGATAATTATTATACGAATAAAGCAGCTAAAGAGCACTTTAAGTTCGCCTCAGAGTTTATTGAAAAACATAAGAAAGACATACAAACAGTATTAGACAAAATAGGATTTACTGATCAAGATGTCAATGATTTAAAAAATGCTACAGAGAATATGGTTTTATTAACTGATGAGAAGCTAAGTATTGTAAAACAAGATGCATCTTTTATGGATAAAAAAGATATAGATCTAGAAACTCTAGATCAAGAAAAGTTTCCGCTTCTTTTATATTATCATCCTTTATTCTTGTATCAACATCAGATCATTAAACAAGCAGATGCGTTGCTTGCGTTAGTTTTATTTAATGATGTTGATCAAGATACATTTAAAAATAGTTTTGAATACTACATTAAAAGAACTACTCATGATTCCAGTTTATCTAAATGTATATATGGGATTGCAGCTTATCAAATTGGTTTAGATGACTTAGGCTATGAGTATTTTAAGAAAGTGGCAGAACTAGATTTTAGAGATAATCATAATAGAACACAACACGGACTTCATGTTGCTAACCTTGGTGGAAGTTACTTAATGTTGATGTATGGCATCTTTGGATTAAGATTTGGACCTACACTTAGACTTCATCCAATGAGCCAAAAACAAATTAAACATATTCAAACAAAGTTTATTTATCAAGGTGTAACTATAAAATTATCGATGCAATTAGATACAGTGGTTATTGATGTGGATCAACCACTTGATGTATATATCTATAATGAACTTATAACCATTAAAAAAACATATAAAATGCATATAAAAAGTCTCTAAAATATTTAGAGGCTTTTTACATAAAATAAAGAAGGATAAAGATTAAAAAGATGATATATGATTAATACTTAATTCTATCGCATGAATGACTGATTCGAAAGAATCTTCGAATGCTTTGTCTTCTAGTTCGATGACAATGCCATGTTTATAATCAATGTCATCTAGTACAGACATAAATTTTTTCCAATCAATTGAACCTCTTCCGGGAATTTTTGGGTCCATATAGTCTAGTGGTGGAGCAAAAATCCCGACTTGATCCAATTTATCTTGATCAACTAATGTATCTTTTAGGTGAATATGAATTAGTCTATCTTTAAATTCATATAAGGGTTTGATATAATCCATAAATTGAAAATTTAAATGAGATGGATCATAAGATAATCCGAAATATTTTGATGGAATGAGTTCAAACATCTTTTTCCAAATAACTGGAGAACTTGCTAAATTGTTTCCACCAGGCCACTCATCTTTAGTAAAATACATAGGACAATTTTCAATGCCAACATAAACATCAAGTTTTTCTGCATAATTAATAATATCTGGCCAAACTTTTAAAAATTTATTGAAATTTTCATCAACATTTTTATGCTTATCTTTACCGATGAAAGTTGAGATTCTATTGACACCTAATAGGTGTGAGAAGTAGATTACTTTTTTAATATGATTGATATATGTGCTTGCTTTATCAAAATCAGGGTCTAATGGGTTAGGATAGTAGCCTAAAGCAACGATTTCAACATCTTTAGATTTTGTATAAGCTTTTATATGACTTATATACTCATCGCTTGTATCATCAACATCTAGATGAGAAACACCAGCATATTTTCTACTTGCTTTTTCTTTTGGCCATACACAAAGTTCTACAGATTGATAACCTTTTTGGTGACAAATATCAATGACTTCTTCAAATGTTTGATCTGGTAGAATTGCACTGTGCAAACCTATTTTAAATTTATTCATCAATTTTTACCCACTTTCTTTGTTTCGCAGAACTATATAACTTTTCATTTAATATCATTTGTCTTAAACCATCTTCAAAAGTTGCATATAAGTAGGATTGATCCTTATTTTCAACAGATGCATATATTTGTTTAAAGGTTTGTTTGAATGCATCAGGGAATCCTTCTTCATGTCCGGATGGATAGTCGATTAAAGATTTAACACTAGACATTAATAAGGCATCTTTAGTAATATGCATATTTCCTTGATTTCTATAACCAATTTTGATATCACTTAACTTATCTAAATCCCATTCAAATGAGGCATCTTTACCGCCTATAAATAAAGAAATCTTATTTTTTTCACCTGAAAACATTTGTGAAATAAAAGTATTACCGATTGCGCCTTTATCTGTTTTAAAAGTAATGGTTGCAATATCTTCAGTATCAATAGGCATATCATCATATGTCATATCAGAAGATGCGACTTCAAATGAATTTAATGGTTTGGTTGCTTTTTTTCTTGTTTCATAAACTGTTTTAAATTCTGATAAGACTTCAACGATTTTATGGCCAGTAACATATTCTATTAAATCTAGCCAATGAGAACCTATATCAGCAACTGCACGAGTGATCCCAGATGTTTTGGTATTAAGTCTCCATGAATAGTCTGTTTCATAAAGTAACCAATCTTGTATATACATACCATGAATTGAAAATATATCGCCTATGGTTTGTTTTTCAATTTCATGTTTCATATATGCTACTGCTGGGTATAATCTATTATGAAAGTTAATCGCATGTGTTACATGATGTTTTTTTGCTAGTTCAACTAATGATCTGGCTTCCTCAACAGAAACCGTCATCGGTTTTTCTAAAACAACATGTATACCTTTTTTTATTGCATAACTTGCAATATCATAATGTGTGTTATTTGGTGTACATATATGAATGAAGTCAAGATCAAGTTCGTCTATCATTGATTCATAGTCAGTATAATACTTATCAATGTGTAATGATTCAGCTTTTGTTTTTGCCTCGTAAGGGTCACAAATTGCCACAACATCAACATTTCCTAAACGTCTTAATGCTTCAATATGCACGGTACCAATGAAACCTATACCTACTATAGCTGTGTTAAATTTTTTCATATGCGATCATCCTTTCAATTGTAAACGATTACAATACAATTCTAATATAGATTAGTTAAAAAAGCAAGAACCAAATAAAAAAACGAATAAAATCGAAAAAACTATATTGACATAGCGCTTACATGTGATATAATGTGATTGTAATCGTTTACATTAAATGAGGTAAATTATGAACATTAAAGACATAGCAAGGTTATCTGAAACATCTGTTGCTACTGTTTCGAGAGTTTTAAACAACGATCCTAAAGTTGCTAGTAGCACAAGAGAAAAAGTGTTAACAGTTGTTAAAGAAAATAACTTTGTATTAAATGTTAATAGTCGTATGATGCGTACAAAAAAATCAAATAAGATTCTAGTTATCATTCCGACGATCGTAAACTCTTTTTATTCTAAAATATTACAAGGAATAGAAGTTCGAGCAGAAGAAAGAGGATATGATGTTTTAATTGCTATATCTAATTTAGAAGAAGCGAAAGAACAAAAGTATTTAGATATGCTTAAAACAAAACAAGTCGATGGATGTATTTCTTTGTTTAGTTTATTTGAAGCAGAAAAAATAACTGCACTTGCTGAAAAATACAATTTTGTACAAGCGTGTGAGCCAACAGTTGGCGCAAAAATATCTAATGTTACAGTTGACAATAGGCAAGCAATATATGATGTAACTTCTGAATTTATTAAAAGCGGACATAAACGTATCGCGATCATTTCTGGAGATTATTATAAATACTCTGAATGGAATCGTGAAAGAGGTTATAAAGATGCATTGGTTGATCACAACATTAAATATGATGAAAGCTTAATTATTAAGACATATTATAGATACCGTGATGGTAGTGAAGCATTAGAAAAACTATTAGCACTTAAAAATCCACCAACAGCAGTTATTTGTGTCTCAGATTCTTTAGCAATCGGTGCTATTAATCATTTATTAAGTATTGGCAAAAAACCAGGTAAAGATGTTAGTGTCATAGGTTTTGATAACACATCAATCACATCTAATTATACGCCAACCATATCAACGATTGCGCAACCTAGATTCGAATTAGGAACAAATGCTTTTGATTTATTATATGAAAAATTGACTGGGAATGAATCAACACCTAAATCGGTGATTCTTCCATATCAAATCATTCATAGAGATTCAACAAAAAATGAGTAATATCTATGTTTACATAGAAAAAAATAGGAGGAAAATATGAAGAAGATTCTAGCTTTAGTTTTAACTTTAGTTGTGGGGATCGCACTTATCGGTTGTGGCGAAGATAATACAACAATCGGTGTATTAATCCCAGGTGCTGATCATGGTTTTACTGGTGAAAGTGTTAGCCATGCAATTGCTGGTACAGAACGCTTAGCTGAAGAAAATGGTTATGATTTTAAAGTTTTAACATCATCAACAGTTGTTGAACAATCTAATCAAATCGAACAATTAATCAGCGAAGGTGTTGATGTTATGGTATTATGGCCACATAATGGTGATGAATTAAAATCTGCAGCTCAACAAGTATTAGATGCAGAAATTCCATTAATTATTTATGACCGTTTAATCTCAGATTTTGATGAAACAGCAGAATTAATGGGCGATAACTTCACTATTGGTGAAGATATGGGTACATATTTTAATGAATATTTTGAAGATGAATTGGCATTAGGCGAAGTTCATATTCTTGAATTCAAGGGAGATAACTCTTCAGTACCAACACAAAGATCAGATGGTTTTTATGAAACTGCTGATGATAATTTTGTAACTGACCAACAATATGTAACAAATTGGAGTAAAGATACTGCACAAACACAAATGGAAACATTCTTAACAACTAACTCTGCAGCTGATGTTGCAAAAGTTCAAGCCGTATTTACACATGATGCAGAAGTTGCTCTTGGTGTATTAGCAGCATTAGAAGGTTATTCTGGAGATAAAGAAATTAATATTCAATTAGTTTCAGCTGTTTCAGCACCTAAAGAATTACTTGAAAAATTTGATCATTATGAAACATTAGGTTTTGATCAAGTAACATTCTCTTTCTCACCTGCAATGGTAGTTGATGCGATTCAATTAGGTATTGACATTCTTAATGGTGAAGATGTATCAGGTATGTATTTAGTACCAACAGAAATGGTTGATAATGGAAATTATGAAGCATTTATGGAAGGCGACGTTTATACATATAGATATTCAATTTACGAATAATTAATAAGGAATAAAAAAATCAATAAAAGAATAAGTCGGTTAAGAAACTCTTAGCCGACTTATTTAAAATTAAAAATGGATGTGGCCTTATGAAAGTTGAATTTAAAAATATTTATAAAAATTTTGGAGCTGTGCAAGCATTAGATGATGTTTCATTTTCGGTTCCAGAAGCACAAATATTAGGGTTGTTGGGTGAAAACGGTGCTGGTAAATCTACATTAATGAATATTCTTGGTGGCGTTTTAAAGCCTTCATCAGGAAGTATTATGATTAATGGAGAAGCTAATGCTTTTTTATCAACAGTTAAAGCGAAAGAACTTGGTATAAGTTTTATTCATCAAGAGTTAAATTTAGTAAACGATCTTAAAGTTTATGAAAATCTATTTCTAAACGATGAAATTACAAAATACGGATTTTTAAATAAGAAAGAAATGATTGAAAGATCTAAAGCAGTTTTTAAAAAAATGAAAGTTGAAATTGATCCGGAAGCTTTTGTAAGAGACCTTGATACATCAAGAAAACAACTCATTGAAATTGCAAAAGCAGTATTATTTGATTCTAAATTGATTATTTTTGATGAACCTACCACAGCTTTGACAAATAAAGAAATTAAAATCTTATTTGATATCATGCGTGAATTTAGAAATAATCAAATCAGTTGTATCTACATTTCTCATAAAATGCCTGAATTATTTGAAATATGTGATTCATATGTTGTTTTAAGAGATGGAAAATTTGTAGATAAAGGTTTATTTAAAGATATTGATGAACAAAAAGCTACTGAACTATTAGTAGGTAAAAAACTTGCAAACCAAGAAATTGAATATGATGAAAGTCATATAGGAGATATAGTATACGAAGTTAAAGATTTAACAATCACACCATTTTTTGAAGATGTTTCATTTCATCTAAAAAAAGGAGAAGTGCTTGTCATCACAGGCTTATTCGGAGATGGAAGAGGAGAACTAGCGGAAGCACTTTTTGCTGATCGGAAGATAGAGCGTGGAGAAGTCATATTAAATGGCCAAAAATTAAAAATGAATTCCATTATCTCTGTCATGAAATCAGGGATATCTATGGTTCCTAGAAATAGAAAAGAAAGATCGATTATTTCTGATTTATCCATTAGTGATAATTTATCCATGGCTTATTTCACATCGAAACACAAAAAATTGTTTGTGAAAAGAAATGAAGAAAATGAACGTTTTGAAAAAAATCAAAAAATTACACAAATAAAAGCTGAGTCACCGTTAAAAAAAATCACGACCCTTAGTGGTGGAAATCAGCAAAAAGTTATCTTTTCTAGATGGTTTGAATTAAATAGTGATGTCTATATTCTAGATAACCCTACACAAGGTATTGATGTAGGTGCTAAAAGTGAAGTTTATCACTTAATTCACGAACTATCATTGCAAGGTAAGTCAGTCATCGTTTTTAGCTCTGAGTATACAGAAATTAAAAAAATAGCTAATCGAGTTATAGTCATGTATAGAGGAACTATTAATAAAGAGTTAGTTCACGAGCAAATTAATGAAGTTGATATCATGTATTATGCAACAGGCTCTAATTTAAAGGAGAAAAATTAAAATGAAAAAAATAGATAAACAAAAACTAAAAGAAAATTCAAAACTTACATTAAAAAACATTATATTAAATCATAACTATTTGTTTTCACTTATTTTACTACTTATTGTTGGTAGTATTGCATCTCCCAACTTTTTAAGCCCAGCAAATTTAATACAACTTCTAAGAGCGTCGACGATTATTGGTATTATTGCATTAGGGATGAGTTTAGTCATTATTTCAGGAAATATTGATTTATCTGTTGGTTCAATTTTGGGATTAACAGCAGCAATTTCAGTATTAGTTTATAATGCGACTGGTAGCATTTTTCTTACCCTTTTATTCACCTTGGCTTTTGGATTAGTTTTAGGTTTATTTAATGGATTTTTTGTAGGTAAAACACATATCGCTGGGTTCATTGTCACCTTGGCAACCCTAGCAGCATTTAGATCATTAACTGTTCAATTAGGACAAGGTGGACCTTTATTAATTAACAATGATTTTTATTACGAAGGATTAAGAAAAATAGGTTATGGAACATTCTTATCAATTCCTTATATTGTATGGATCTTTATATTCGCTACAGTCATCGTATGGATGGTCATGACTAAAACTAAGTTTGGACGTTATGTGTATGCGATTGGTTCTAATGAAAAAGCAGCTAAGTTAAGTGGTATTAAAGTCGATTTAATGAAAGTGTTAATTTATGGTTTTGCAGGTTTATTAACAGGGTTAGCAGCATTTTTATACATCTCTAGATTTGGTTCTGTTGATACTGCTACAGCAGGTAGATCCTTTGAGCTAGATGCAATTGCAGCAGTTGCAATCGGGGGCGCATCAATGGCTGGGGGGAAAGGATTTATTCAAGGTTCATTTTTTGGAGCAATCATATTGTATTCAATTAATGCAATTTTAAATGCTTTTGGAGTTCCTGCATTTATTACAGATTTGATAAAAGGTATCTTAATTTTAGGTGCTGTACTCATTCAAAAATCGCTTAACAGAAACAAAGAAAATTAAGAGTTACAAAGAAAATTAAAGATGTAATCTATGATGGGTTATATCTTTTTTTTATGAGATAAAAAATGTTTCTTACATTTATATTAAGTATGTTTAAATAACAAAGGTTTTTTGTTATAATCATCTAGGAAGGATGTTTTTTATGAACCAACTTAATTTAAAAAGATATATTAAAATAGGATATTTTCTATTATATACATATATAATCTATGTTGTTTTTGTTTTAGCAAGTAAGACTTTTATTGATCTACATTATACGATTACACTCTCTGGTATGATATTTATAGCTATATTATTATTTATAGTAGCTATTTTAGAAAAAAATAAATATTTTTTGATTTCATCAATGATGTTTATCAGTTTGTTTTTATTCGAAATATTAGTAAGAGCTTTAGGGTATTATGAACATGATGTCATGGTTAATCCAACGATAGATATTATTTATCATGCGTATTTTATAGCAACTTTAATTGTATTTGTTATAGGCGTTTCAAAATTTTTGTTACTATTAGAAAAGCGTAAATTCATTCATAAACTATCGTTTGAAACAAGTAAATCGGTATATATTGAATATGATCATCAAACAAAATCATTTATTTGTGAATTGACAAAAGCTTTTCAAGAAAAATATAAAATTAAAAGAAGTGAATTGATTTTTACAAAAGATATGTTCATGCATTTTGTTAAAGAAAGTGATCATGAAAAAATCAATTTAATGATCGATCAAAAACAAGATACTGAATATACTGAAATAAATTTTAAAATCGATAGATCAGGAGATTATATCGTGTTTTTGGTATTTACTACCAAAAGTATTGATAAATCATTATGGGTTGCGTTTGACATTTCAGATGTCGATGCGATGAAAAAACAACTTCAATTAACAAAAACTCAACTTACTGACTTAACACTTGCAAGTAGAAAAGTGATAGAGAATGCTAATGAACTGATTTGTATAATTGATGTCAATGGAAATATTATTCAAGCTTCTAATCGATATTGTGATATTTTTGATTGTAATCCTCAAACCATAACTGGTACATATATAAATACGATTGGGAAAAAGTATCATAGCGATGAAAAAGATTGGGTAAAAGAAATTATTGATAAAAAAATCACATATCGTGTCATTGAATATGAAAAGGGTGGAGAAAAACTCATCATTTCATGGAAAAATATTGCTTTAACTGACGCTTTAGGTAGAACAAAAAGCATTATGACGATTGGTGAAGATATCACTGAACTTACAAAACTTCAAAGGTCATTAGAATATCAAGCAGATTATAATCAAATTACTCATAAGCTCAATCAAAATGGTTATCAAAAGAAAATAAAAGAATTAATGAAATCTAATGATGTTTTTCATATTGCATGTTTTAATATAGATATTGATGATTTTTTCACAATCATTGACTACTATGGTGTTGATATTTCTAACAAACTATTAGTTGAAGTTTCTAATAATCTATCTAAATTGATATCAAAAGATGATATTATATCTAATCACATGGAAGATCAATTTATCTTAGTTTTAATTAATCCATCTAAAGTAGCTATTGAAAATTTAATTGATAAATTACAACAGCAAATTATTAAATCATATATTATAGATGATGCACATATCCATATTAAAAATAGAATTGGTTATGCACTTTATCCAGAAGATACTAAATCGATTGATGAACTACTACATTATGCAAGCCTAGCATCATATCATCAAAGTGATACATCATATAATGAAGTGACTAAATATAATTTAAGAATGAAGTCAAATTTAGAAAAAAACATTATCCTATCAAATCGTCTTTATGAAGCAATTAGTAAAGATAAAATTGATGTGCATATGCAATATATTGTTAACGGGAAAACAAACAAACCAGTTTATGTAGAATCTCTTGCAAGATGGGAAGATGATGTTTTAGGTTTTGTTAGTCCAGATGAATTTTTTACTGCAGCTAGAAAATCTAGTCTAATTGAAATGCTAGAAAATCATCTTGTTAAAAAAAGCCTATCTTATTTTAAACAGTTAAAAGAAAAACCTGAACATAGCACTTTAAAATTATCACTAAATCTAACGCCTGAAATGTTTTTAAAAGAAGGATTTGCGAAACTCATGAATGAGTATGTTTTATCACATGAACTAAAACATGAAGATATAGTCATAGAAGTATCTGAAAATACATTTGTTCATAATATTAAAGTATGTAATCAAATGATTCAGACATTTAAAGCATTTGGATTTTTGATTGCGATTGATGATTTTGGCTCAAAATACTCATCATTAGCAGTTTTAGAAAAACTAGCTTATGATATTATTAAAATTGATGGTAGTTTTATTAATGATTTAGGGTCACAAAAAAATCTAGAAATCGTTAAGATGATAAGTCAAATAGGTAGGTTATCTGAAAAAATCATCATTGCTGAAAGAGTAGAGAATAAAGAAACCAGTGATCTTTTAATTGATAATCAAATTGAACTTCAACAAGGATATTACTTTCATAAACCACAAAAACTAATTTAACTGTCTTCCAAGACAGTTTTTTTAATCTTTTAAGTATGCTATAATGTTTAAGATAAGAGGTATAGATATGAAATATGAACTTAGCAGTAAAAATTATTATGAAGTAACTTGGTTTGATGATCAAAAAAGAGATTTGGTACTTGTTTTACCAGGCGGTGCTTATAAATATGCATCCGATAGAGAAGGACAAGTGGTTGCAGATACATTTAGTGATCAAGGATATCACCAAGCAGTTTATTATTATCGTGAAACTTGTCACATTTATCCAGACATTCATCTAGAAGCTAAATCACTTTTATCAAATTTAAAAAATCATCCTAAAGTTGATCGTATATTTGTGATTGGATTTAGTGCAGGTGGACATTTCGCTGCAATGATTGCAACACATTATTATGATTTAATTGATAAAGTTATATTATGCTATCCAGTGATTACAGCTAATCCAAGGTATGCACATATGGATTCATTAAAAAATTTATTAGGTAGTGATGTGAATACCGATAAATTAGAAGAAGTATCGATTGAAAAACATATTCATCCTCTATTTCCACCAACATTTATTATGCATTCAATGACAGATCAATCAGTAGTTGTCGAAAATAGTTTGCTATTAATCGAAGCATTAAAAGCAAATGCTGTATATGTTGAATCACACCTTTATCCAACAGGAAGACATGCTTTATCTGTAGTTACAAAAGAAGTGTGCTATCCAGATATGACAGAGATTGAGTTTTTAGATGCATATGGCTATATTCATGATTGGGTTAGACTTGCAAAAGCATTTTTAAAAAGGGGTATTAAATGATTAATATACTATTAAGTAGAGGCATTTTAAAAGAAAATTACATGGTTGAACAGCTCAAAAGTATTATCAAAAAAGAACATAAAGTGTGTATCTTAGCTTTTTCGCATTTTCAAAAAATAACAACATCAAAGAAAGCTTATGACGGCTATTATAAAAAAGGTATGGAATATTATCAAAAAATGATTGATAGCTTTATGCCATATGGTATCAAAGAAAATCAAATCTCATGGATTTATTATTTTGATGATACAAAAGCATCTGCAAAACAAAAAATAATAGATGCAGATATCATCTATTTTCCAGGTGGAGCTCCTGATGAAATGATGGAAAGAATACATGAATTTGAGTTAAAAAAAGTATTAGAAGCACAAGATAAAATCTTTATTGGATCATCTGCTGGTGCAATGATTCAATTTGATACATATCACATATCAAAAGATATTGATTATGATTGTTTTAGTCTTCAAGAAGGATTAAATTTAATCAATGACTTTATTATTGAAGTTCATTATAGACGTAGAAAAAAACAAAAAAGTGCACTTCGAAAAATGCACAGATTAACGCATAAAGATATTTATTCGATTCCTGATGATGGAGCGATTATCTATCATAATAACACGATAAAATGTATCGGATCAACAACACAGTTATACAATCATAAAGGAGTTATTAGAACATGAAGAAATTTATCATTACATATTTAATTTTTAGTATTTTGATTGGGGTAGCTGTCTATTTTGTGACATTAACTCTTTCATATAATCAAAGAGTGTTTGAAGTTTATAACGAGCTTGCTGCTGAAGCAGTTGAAACGCTAGATTTAGATGAATTTATGAGTATGCAAACCATTGCTTATAAGAAAGTTCATCGCGAAGAAACAGATGATTATGTCATTGATGTATATCAAACTATAGGAAAAAATGGAGATACCTATTTTAATCAATTAGGCATATTCGTTATACCAATTGCTGATGTAGATTATGCTGATAAAATTGAGGATTCAAATGATCAAACCGGCATTAGAGTCATTCGCCTAGATGGAGATACTCCAAATGAAACATATTATGAAACATATACAGATGAAAATTATGAAGGTAATGCGGTTAGTTATGGTATTAAACTTATGTCATTTTATTTTCATGCGATAGATTTTACTGAAGACATATCATTTGATATTGAATTATATGATTATGACAAAGACATGTTTGCAGAGTTTAGTCAAGATTTAACATATCAAGCATATCCTGATCTAGAAGAGGGATATAACGAACGTATGGATCCAGATTATTTAGAATCTTTAGTCAATCCAGAAGTTCACGTCTATCCTAAAATTATTCAAAATATGACCATATATATTGTTATTGATATTATCATTGGTTCAGTTTTATATTTTGTCATTAAACGAAAGAAGCAATAGCTTCTTTTTTTATTAATTCAATATTATGGATTGATTTTTAAATTTTATCTTATATAATGAGTTAGAAGAGGTGAGACGATGATACACATTAGAACAAGTCTAAAAGATCAAGAAAGATTTACAGAAATACAAAAAGAAAAATCATTTCCAAAAAAGAGCATGAACTTAACCATAGATCCTAACAAAACGATGCAAAAAATCATCGGTTTTGGTGGTGCTTTTACAGAAGCAAGTGCATATAATTTATTAAGAATCAATAAAGAACAACGTATGAAAGCGATCAGATCATATTTTGATCCAGTTGATGGACTCGGATATACTATAGGAAGAGTATCTATACACGGGTGTGATTTTAGTTTAAATAGTTTTTTATATATCGATGATTACGATGATGAGCTTGAATCGTTTTCGATTAAAAGAGATGAGCCAATCATCGATTTGATTAAAGATGCATCTTTAGTTAGAGGGCAAAATATTAAAATATTAGCATCTCCTTGGACACCTCCTTTTTGGATGAAAGATAATAACCTACCAATTAGAGGCGGTAAACTGCTTCCGACTTATGATCAAGTTTGGGCAAACTATTTTGTGAAATTTATTAAAGCATATGAAGAAAAAGGGATTGACATATTTTCTGTAACGGTTCAAAATGAACCAATGGCTGTTCAAAGATGGGATTCTTGTATTTATGAAGCAAATGATGAAGCTAGATTTATAAAAGTCTTAGGAAAAACATTTGAAGAACATAATCTTAAACAACACATATATATTTGGGATCATAACAGAGATGAAATGTTTGAAAGAACAAAAGCAATCCTAAGTGATAAAGAAGCAAGCAAATATGTCTATGGTACAGCATTTCACTGGTATGACAACGAACAATTTGATGAAGTTAGAAAAACGCATGAAGCATTTCCTAACAATCACTTGATATTTACGGAAGGTTGTCAAGAAAATGGACCACATTATGGTGAATATGCTGTAGGTGAAAGATATGGAAGAAATATTTTAAATGATTTAAGAAACTATAATGAAGGTTATATAGATTGGAATTTATTTTTAGATGATGTAGGTGGCCCAAATCATGTAAATAATTTATGTTCAGCACCAATCCATATTAAAGTATTTCATGAAGAAGTTTATCACAATATCAGTTATTACTATATCGGTCATTTTTCAAAATATATTAAACCAAACGCTATACAAATAAGTTCAAGTGGAGATCAGGATTTGTATTATATCGCATTTAAAAACCCTGATGGTAGTTATGTGATTGTCGTACAAAATGAAAAAGAAGAAGATTATAAAATTGACATTGAGGGTTTGGATGAAAAAATTTCAATCTTAAGTAAAGCACATAGTATTTCAACCATTATAATATAACTTATTTAAAAAGAAGCGATCCGCTTCTTTTTTTTGTAAGCGTTTAACTTTTTTTCAAAAAAGCCTTTACTTTTAATTAAAATCAATTATAATGGAAATAGGAAACCGATTTCTTGAGGTGACAGGATGATATTTAAAAAGCAAATTAATGACAATAAAAATATGGGATATTATTTTCCTTTGTTCAACCTAAAAGGCTTTAGAGCGTCAATTACGCCTTTTTTTGCTGGAGATATAAAAACAGATGTACATCATTTTGCGATTGAACCAGCATCAGAACTTGAATTATTTGAACATACACAATCTAGAAATGTATGTTTTAGTGTTGATGATCATTTATATTTTTTAAATGGACAAACACATCTTCAACAAGATGATCAGATTGACTATGAAGTTGGATTACTTTATCAACAAGTCATTAGACATAATCAAAACCATGATATTAAAACCACGTCTTTTGTCTTATTAAACGAAATGGCAGAAGTTCATGAAATTACTTATACGAATAAAACAAATAAAGATCAAATATTAACCATAACAACAGCAACTCCACTTTATGCAAGAAGTGAAAATAACTTGCGTGATCATCGTCATGTGACATCTCTACTTCAAAAGATCGATGTTACACGTGGGGCAATAAAAGTTAAGCCTACGCTTTCATTTGATGAAAGAGGTCATCAATTAAATGATACAAGCTATTATTTTTTAGCTTCTAGTCAAGATTTAACGATAAAAGGATATATTCCAACAGTTGATGATTATTTAAATCATGGATCTTTTCATTTTCCTAAAGGATTAAATGATTTAAAACCTGAAGGATATCACGTTGATGGATATGAAGCATTTGGTGGCATTCAATTTGAACAAGTTGTTGTAAAACCTAATGAGTCAAAAACTTTTTATATGGCTATATCTATTCAAAAAGAAGATTTAGATACACATTCATTTATAGATACATACTTATCTTCTAAAGGATTTAATAAAGCTTTAGATGAAGTGAAAGCATTTTTCACAACTTATATGAATCAATTATCTTTTGAAATTGAATCAAAAGAAACATCAAATCAACTTTCTTGGGTATCATTACAGCCTATGCTTAGAAGATATTTCGGAAATTCATTCATGCCACATCATGACTATGGTAAAGGTGGACGTGGATGGCGTGATTTATGGCAAGATTTGCTTGCTTTAATCATGATGAATGATGATACTGTTTATGAACTTTTATATAGTAATTTTCAAGGGGTAAGAATTGATGGATCAAATGCGACCATTATTGGAGATGAACCAGGAGAATTTAAAGCAGATCGCAATCAAATTACTAGAGTCTGGTCTGATCATGGTGTTTGGCCACTGATTACAACAAAACTTTATATTGATGAAACTGGCGATATTGAGTTCTTATTAAAAGAACAAACTTATTTCTCTGATCAGTTTACTCATTACACAAAACAAACAAAACAACCAAATCAATATATTCAACTTACAGATAAGTTTAACATGATATATCAAGGGACTATATTAGAGCATTTACTGATTGAAAACTTAGTTGGTTTTCACAATATCGGTCAACATGGATTTACTAGATTAGAAGATGCTGACTGGAATGATGGTCTTGATATGGCTCACGAACTTGGAGAAACGATTGCGTTTACTCATATGTATGCAGAAAATTTAAGTATTTTAGCAGAGTTAATTAAACATATTGATAAAGATCAATTTGATTTTATAGAAGATATTGAAGTGTTACTAACTGATAAAGCGGACTTAAAACTTTATTTTGATAAAGTATCTACATTTGATGGAAAGAAAAAGGCATTTGACAAATTAACCCTTATTAATCGTTTAATCAGTTTATCAGATAACAAGAAAAAGTTTTTAAATGAAAAAGCTTTTATGAAACATGCTTATCAAAGTTATTATGATAAAACAGGTAAACTTCTAGATGATGAACATTCACTTGCGCTAACAGGACAAGCGATGGCTTTACTATCAAATACACCAAGCCAAGATCAAGCAAAGAAGATTGCCAAATATACAAAGTCTAAATTATTTAATCCTAATATTGGTGGTTATCATTTAAACACCGATTATAAAAAAGTTTTGACAAACATGGGTAGAGCGTTTGGATTTGCATATAATCATAAAGAAAATGGCGCGATATTTTCTCATATGGTGATGATGTATGCTTATGGACTTTATGCATATAATTTAGTAGACGAAGCTAGAGAAGCAGTATTTACACTTTTAAAACAAGCTCAAAAAGATGAATCGCAAGTTTTAGTTGGTATACCTGAATACTTTAGTGAAAAAGGGCATGGTAAATATTCATATTTAACTGGCTCAGCAAGTTGGCTATTATTACTCTTAAGAAAACAAACCTTTGGACTAGATTTTAATTTAGGAAAATTAACTTTAAATCCAAAACTAAAAAAAGAAGATTTTATCGATCAAAAGGCATCTATTGTAACCAATGTTTTCAACAAGACTATAAAAATTACTTATCATAATCAAAAAAATCTTGATTATGGTCAGTATCAAATAAAAGAAGTTATCGTTGATCATCAAAAAGCACGTATGCCAATTACAAAAATAAATGAAAGCGTTGAGGTATATCTAGATGAAATTGTATGAAACATATGATGCAAGTGGTATTGGATACCAAAAATTATTTGATTTTAAATCATGGCGTATCGCAAAATTGAACTACATTCAAGAATTAGATATGAAACATCTAAATTTTATAGAATGTCATCTTGAAACTGATGAAGTATTCGTTTTATTAAATGGGTCATGTGATATGTTCTTGATGACAAATGAAAATCCAAGAACATTTGATCATTTTAAATTGGAACAACACAAAATTTATCGCATACCTAAAGGCGTTTATCATGCACATGCATTATCAGAAGATGCACAATTGCTCATTGTTGAAGAAGATGACACATGTGATGGAAATTCTGATCGAATCTATTTAAATGAAGATGAGATGAAGCAGCTTCAAGCGTTATCACAAGGAGATGTAAAATGAGTTATAAACTCTTGTGGCAAGATTTGTTTGATCAAGATAAAACTTTAAATCCAGATATTTGGAATATTGAAACGGGTGGAACTGGTTTTGGCAATAATGAACATCAGTTTTATACTGATCAAGAAAAAAATCTTTTTATCAAAGATCAAACGCTTCATATAGTAGCCCATAAAGAAGATTATCAAACAAAAAATTACACTTCAGCAAAAATTACAACTAGAGGAAAAAAACATATTAAATATGGTCGTCTTGAAGTAAAAGCACACATACCAAAAGGTAGAGGTACATGGCCAGCAATTTGGCTATTAGGAGAAAATGTTAAAGAAGTAGGTTGGCCATTAGGTGGAGAAATTGATCTAATGGAGCATGTGGGTAAGAACCCTGGTCATTTTCATTTTTCACTACATTCAAAATCTTATAATCATATCAAATACAACCATCCTACATATGTTTATGAAAATTTAAGTTTACTAGATGATTTTCATCTTTACCGCTTAGATTGGGAAGAAGATGAAATATCATTTTATGTTGATGATAAACATATCGTTACCTTTAAAAAACAAGATGGTGCAACAGAAGAACAGTGGCCATTTAATAAACCCTATTTCTTTATCTTAAATTTAGCAATCGGTGGTAATTGGGGTGGAGCAATCGATGATTCGATTTTTCCAGTTGAATTTAAAATAAAATATGTCAAAGTATACGAAAGAAGTGAATGAGGTTGAGCAAAAAAAGAACGATTTACAATATTGCAAAAGAACTTAATTTAGCACCAGGGACGATTTCTAAAGTCATTAATCAAACGGGAAATGTTTCTGAATTGACAAGAAAAAGAGTATTAGCCTACATCAAAGAAGTTGGGTATGTACCTAATAATTCAGCTAGAATGTTAAAATCTAAAAGAACTTATACAGTAGGTATTGTATTTACTGAAGAATCTGATGTTGGATTAGAACACTCATTTTTCTCAAGTATTTTGCAGCACTTTAAAACATTTGTTGAACTTCAAGGTTACGAACTGAGTTTTATCGTAAAAAAACTTGGGCAACATGAATTATCATATTATGAATGGTGTATGAATAAACGCGTTGATGGCGTTTATATCGTTGTGGGTAACTATGATGATAAAGGTTTATATGAACTTATTGAAAGTTCAATTCCGGCAGTATCTACGGATATGTTAGTTCCTGGGCTTCATACAGTTGTAAGTGATAATGAACAAGGTATTAAATTGATCTTTGACTATATTAAAGAAACATTAGAATTAAACAAACTAGCATTTATATCTGGTCCACAATCATCAAAGGCTTTTAATGAACGTGTGGATGCATACAATCATTTTATTAAAACATATCAAATGACAAATGTATCAGATATTATTTATGCGGAAAGTTTCGGATTTACAAGTGGCTATAACGCTATAGGAAAATTATTAGAAAATGTGAAAGAAAGACCAGAACTCATTATGGTTGCCAGTGATGATTTGGCATTAGGGGTTTTAAAAGGTTTATCTGATCGTGGATTAAAAGTTCCAGAAGATATACAAGTTGTTGGATTTGATGATATAGCATTTGCTAAACATTTTACACCAGGACTTACAACCATACGACAAGATCGAAAATTACTCGGAGAAACGGCAGCAAGACTCTTAATTGAACTGATGGATAATCCAGATGAAAAGATTGAAGAAGTTGTTAAATTACCGGTTGAATTAGTTGTCCGAGAATCGACAAGAAAAAAATAAATAAAAAATATTGAAAACGGTTTCCTAATATGTTATGATATTAATATAATCAAGAAAGAAACCGATTTCCTTAAGGAGGAAAATGATGGAAAAATATCACTTCAAATTAAATAATTATCAAAAACATAAACCATTTTCAAGCTTCTTAAGCGGGATTTCTGGATTAAAAGGCATCCCTTTATGGGCGTTTTATGTCAATAGAGGTCAGCTCATCGCTTCATTTGGTATCAGAAATAAGAATGGTGCGATTATGGAGTTTTTTCCAGCAAATGGTGCATATCATTATGTTTCTAAAATTGGGTTTAGAACATTTATTAAAGTCAATCAAAAAGTATATGAATGCTTTAATGAAAAAGATGATGATCAAACATTAGAAGTTTATGAAGATCAAGTAACAATCACTCAATATATTAAAGAAGAAAATATTTCAATAAAAGTAACATACTTCACGCTTCCAAATGAGAAAATTGCGGCATTGATTAGAAAAGTTGAAATCATCAATCATGATAAACACAAAAAAGATGTTGAAATAGTAGATGGTCTAGCACAAATTCTTCCAACTGGTATTGATTATGGTGGATATAAAGCCGTATCGAATCTTTTACAAAGTTGGATGGAAACTAAATTAAATGATGATTATGTGTTTTATACATTAAGAGGTTCAACAGGAGATGAAGCTGAAGTCAGTGAAATTAGTGAAGGTAACTTCATGCATTCAGTATCAAGTGTTAAACCAACATACATTTATGATTACAAATCGTTATTCTTAGAAGATACATCACTTGAAACACCATATGCATTAATTAATGGTAATTTATTAGATCAAATACAAACAAGTGTGAATCAAGTTCCAGCAGCAATGGCACATTATAATTTCAACTTAGAAGATAAAGTAGAGTTTGTTTCAATGTTTGGCTATAGTGAAACAGAAGAAAAACTACAAAGTTTTGTTAAAAAAACAAGTCTTAAATATTTCTTAGATAAAGAAGAAGAAAATAAAAGCATCCATGAGTCTATTACACAAACCATTGAGACTAAAACAAATTTTCCAATCTATGATGCCTATTTAAAACAATGTTATCTAGATAATGTCTTACGTGGCGGTCTGCCTTTACAAATAGAAGCACTAAACCAAGATGCGACCTATTATACATTTTCAAGAAAACATGGCGACTTAGAAAGAGATTATAATTTCTTCAATCTAGAACCAGCATATTACTCACAAGGAAACGGCAACTTTAGAGATGTGTTACAAAATAGAAGAAATGATTTAATGTTCTTTCCAGAAATAAAAGCTTTTAATGTTTTGATGTTCGCTTCATTTATCCAAGATGATGGATATAATCCATTATCAATCGAAGGCATTGAATTTGAATATCAAGGCAGTAAAGAAAAACTTTCAAAATCATTAGTTAAGTTTCTTGAAAAGCCTTATACACCTGGCAAATTATTAATGATGATCGAAGACCTTAATTTAGATGAATCATTATTTAAAACTATATTAAAAGATAGTAAAGTGATTTATAAAGCATCCTTTGGTGAAGGATACTGGGAAGATCATTTCACATACCTTCTAGATTTAGTTGAAGGTTATGAAGCAATTTATCCAGATGAGATTGAATCGCTACTCTTTAAGCAAAAAGTATCGATTTATCAATCAAATGCCTATGTCAATCCAAGAGATCAAAAGTATGTTTTAACTAAAAATAATACGATTAGGCAGTTTGGAGCAGTTAGACATATCCAAGATATTGAACCTTGGTTAAAAGATAAAAACCAAGAAGTTGAAATTCCAGTTATTTCAAAATTAGCAACACTTATTTTAAATAAATATGCACATTTGGATCCATATGGTATCGGACTTTCATATGAGGGTAACAAACCAGGATGGAATGATGCATGTAATGGGATACCGGGTTTATTTGGATCGGGTGTATCTGAAACATTTGAACTACTCAAATTAACAACATATGTGAGAAAACATATTGAAAAAGCAAATGATTATAATCTGGATTTACTTACAGATACAAAAGATTTGCTAGAAGCTCTAGATAAGATCAAAGCATCCACTGATTTTGAACACTGGGATTTAAGAATGCAAGCTTTAGAAACCTATCGTGCGAAAAGAATTGATAGAAACACTAAATTATCATCAGTAAGTTCAAAAACATTAGTAAATCACATCATAGCTATTGAAAAACAATTAGAACTTGCAGTCAAAAAAGCAAAAGAACTAGCTGATATCATACCGACTTATCTAACATTTGAAGCGACTTCATATGAAGAAATACTAGATGATAACAACAAACAAGTTATTGGTGAATATGGATTACCTTTAGTTAAAGTTAATGCATTTAAGATGAGACCACTTCCACCATTTCTAGAAGCACCAGCTAGATATTTAAAAAATCTTGCAAAACCAGAAGAAGCGAAAAAAATCTATGATCAAGTCAAACAAACTGGATTATATGATCAAAAACATAAGTTTTATCAAACCAGCGTCTCACTTGAAAATGAATCTTTTGAAATTGGAAGACTAAAAGCATTTACACCAGGTTGGTTAGAACGTGAATCTAATTTCTTGCATATGACATATAAATATTTACTAGGATTATTAAAATCAGGGTTATATGATATATTCTATGAAGAAATGAAAACTAATTACACATGCTTTATGGATCCTGAAGTTTATGGTAGATCACCGATTGAAAATTCATCATTTATCGCAACTTCTTCAAATCCAGATCCGAAAAAACATGGACAAGGATTTGTTTCAAGATTATCAGGATCTACTGCAGAAGTCTTATCAATGTTTACATATATGTTTTATGGAAAAGAATTGTTTAAATATGAAGGTGAAGAACTCATCTTTGAGTTGAAACCAAAACTTAACAAAGCATTTTTCTTAGATCATAAAGTAGAAACGACATTGTTTAAAGATATTAAGCTAATCTATCATAATGAAAAATTAGTTCATACATATGATAAAGATGCTTATATTGAAAAAATTGTTTTAACAACAAAAGATCAAACACAAACATTTGATCAATCATTTATTAAAGGGAAATGGGCAAAAGACATTCGTCAGAAAAATGTCTTAAAAATAGATGTCTATTACAATAAGGAGGAAAATAGATGAAAAAGAGATTTATAGTAGTCGTATTAATGTTATTAGCTGTATTTACATTAGTAGCTTGTGGTGAAGATGTAGACCCAGTAGAAACATTAACTGCGATAACATTTAGTGGTGTTGATGATGTCACTCTAGACTTTGAAGAACCGTTCAATGTTATGGATGGCGTTACAGCGAAAGGTAATAATGGTGTTGATTATACAAGTGAAATCACTTATACTCATGCAAACACAGTTATTATTACAGATGATGTATTAGACACAACCGTAACAGGTGCACAAGCAATCAAATATGAAGTTGAAGTTGATGGCATATTAGCTCAAAAATTCAGAATGGTTACTGTTAAATCACCTGAAGCAGTTGAAGGACAAATGTTAATCAATGCTGATTTTGAACAAGGTCCTGCAGGTTGGAATGATAGTTCAGTAGTATATGAAGCTGATGGCGGAACTATTGTTTTATCTGGTGATGAAGGTGCATTAAAAGCAGAAGTTGTTGCTGGTGTAAATTCATACACACCTAGATTTGGTCAAATGAACGTTCCATTTGATAATGATGTAACTTATGAAATCTCATTTGATGCAAAATCAAGCGTAGAAAAAACAATTAATTTACAAGTTGGTGAATTACTTTCTGGAGCTCCATACTTTACAGATTTTAAAACAGGTTTAACTGTTCATAAAACAATCACAACAGAATGGGAAACTTATTCATTTAAATTCACAATGAATCAAGATGAAGAAAATCATCGTGGTGGTTTATTATTTGAATTAGGTGCACTTGGTGGCAATCAAATTGATGCGACTATGTGGTTTGATAATGTAGTGATTGAAGAAGCTACACCAGATCCAGATGAAACAGCTCCAGCATTTACTGGTTTAGCTGAATCTAAATCAATTTTAGTTAATGGAGCATTCGATCCAATGGCAGGCGTAACAGCATTTGACGTTGTTGATGGTGATGTTTCAGAAGATATCGCCGTAGTGATTAAAAATGAAGCAGACGAAGTTGTAACAACTATTGATACTTCAGTAGAAGCAACTTACACGTTAACTTATACAGTTAGTGATGCTGCTGGTAATGAAGCAGAATTTATCATGACTTTAGAAGTTGTTGGTATGCAATTTAATGAAACAAATTTAATTGCTAATCCATCATTTGAAGCAGATCTTGATGTTGATGCACCAGAATGGGCATTATGGCAACAAGATGCTTATTGGGCAACTCCAGCTCCTGTTGTAGTGACAGAACTTGATACTACAAATGGAACTTATTCACTAGATATTACTGGTGGTGGAGATGCATCATGGGCTGTACAATTCTTCCAAGATGGTTATTTAACTCTTGTTGAAGGTAAAACTTACAGATTAACAGTTGTTGTTGAAGCAGAAGTAGCAAGAAAAATGAATGTTGCTATGGGCTATAGCTATCCTGTTGATCAATTTGAAGAATATGTAAGATTTGATGGTGCTGAAATATTAGCTGAAGAAACAACATTAGAATTCTTATTTACAGTAACTAAAGAAACTCATGATGTTAAATTAGTCTTTGAACTAGGTTCACAAGATGGATTTGCTGATGGTTTAGTTACATTTAGTGAAGTAAAATTACAAGAAGCATTATTAGATGATATTATCATGAATGGTCAAATGGATCACGGTTGGGAATTATGGTTCCAAGACTGGGGCGATGCACCAACAGTAACACTTGATCGTACAAATGGTACATTTGATTTAGCAATTGATAAAGCTGGAGAAGCTTTTTGGGCAGTTCAATTTAATCAATTAGTTGACCTAGAAGCAGCTAAAACATACACATTATCATTTGATGCTAAAGCTACCGCTGCAAGAAATATTAATGTTGAAGTTATTGGAACATCTTTATTAGGTGATGCAAAAGCTGATTTCAACTTAACAACTGAAATGCAAACATTTACTGTTGATGTAGTTACAGTTGATGCAGTTAACGGTGCTAAATTAAGCTTTGAATTAGGTAACACTGGTTCATTTGCTGCAGGTACTGTATCATTAGATAATATTTCAATTAAAGAAAAAGATGTTGCAGAAGCACCAGAATTAGTAGTTAATGGTGATGCTACAACAGTACCTTATTTCACATATGATAACTCAGGTTCTGGACAAGGAACTATGGTATTAGGTGAAAATGGTGCAGTTGTTGATGTAACAGCTTTAGGTGGAGAAGCATATACGCCTCATTTCTATCAAATGTTAGATGGATTAACTCCTGGCGATTATGTCTTAAAACTTGTGATTGATTCTACAGTAGATAGAGATTTAAGAGTTAA